>Ga0193711_1000014_pt1 | contig 42710 bp, 38 predicted proteins | sample H3m2metaG_FD_144922 | JGI IMG/M metagenome (GOLD analysis project Ga0193711, IMG submission 144922) | Soil microbial communities from a riparian zone of the East river system, Colorado, United States - H3m2 | ecosystem: Environmental > Terrestrial > Soil > Riparian zone | place: USA: East River...
CGCCTCCCCCTCCCCCTTCGCCCGCGTCTTCCCCCCTCCCCTTGCCCAATTCGAGGATGATGGTCGAGCCTGCGGGGCCTGCTTCTGGGGATGGGGGTGGAGAGGGAGGCGGGAGGCCCAGCGCACGCCACCCTTCTACGACCGTCACCAGCGTACCGCGGACATTCACGAGCCCCGCCACGACCGGGGGCGCGCCCGGGATACGCGTCGTTGGGAGGCGCGGGAGAATCTCCCGCACTTGGTCCACGTCGGCCGCGCACGCCAGGGTTCCCACGCGGAACACGAGCAGTCGGGCGGAGGCGAGGCTTCCTTCAGTCATCGGATGCGAAGAAGCCAAGATACTGCAAGGGGTTGCGCTGGGCAAGCAAATTTGCGTCGCCCGCCGCTTCGGCGAGCGCGGGACGCAGGTCGTCGGGCCATTCTGACGTCAGCGCCAGCGTGACACCAGTCACGGGATGTGTGAACGACAGCGCGGCGGCGTGCAAGAGCTGGCGCGGCGCCAACGTCTCGAGGCGCTCCGCTTCGTTGCGCGCCGATGGCGTGACGCGCCGGCTGCCGCCAAACGTGTACTCGCGGTCCCCAACGATCGGGCAGCCGATGTGCGCGAGGTGCACGCGGATCTGGTGGGTGCGGCCGGTGCCCAGCCGCACGCGCAGCAGGTCGGCGTGGGCGAAGCGCGCCACGCGGGCGGCGTGCGTCGTGGCGTGACGGCCGCCTTCCGCGACCGTCATGCGCTTGCGCTCTTTGGGATGCCGGGCGATGGGCGCTTCGATGTCCACCGGACTCTTGCGCAGATGGCCCCACACGAGCGCCGCGTACACGCGCTTGACGGCGCGCCGCTCGATCGCGCCCGCGAGACGCCGGTGCGCGAGGTCGCTCTTCGCGACCACCAGCAAGCCGGACGTGTCGCGATCCAGCCGGTGCACGATGCCGGGTCGGCCTTCCGTCGATCCGCTCGAGAGCTCGGTCCCGCGGCCCACCAGCACGTTCACCAGCGTGTCGTTCCAGTGGCCGGGACCGGGATGAACGACCATGCCCGCCGGCTTGTCGAGCACCGCGAGGTGCTCGTCTTCGAACACAAAGCGTAAATCGGCGTGAAACGGCGTGTAACTGCGTGGGGGTGCTGCGTCGGGCAACTCGACCGTGACTTCCGTTCCATGTTCCAGGACCGCCGAGGCGCGCAGCGGTTTGCCGCGTGCGGTGATCCGCTTGTCGGCGATGAGGCGTCCGGCTTGTGTGCGTGAGAGAGCGAGCTGGTCGGCGAGGAATTTGTCGAGACGTTCAGACTGCACCACCACACAAAACGTGAGGATCAAGGCTCGGCCGCCCGCGCCTCCTTCGCCCGTTGCTGCGCGCGGCCTTCCTGCCACAGCGAGAGTCCGAGTGCGATCGCGCCGATCGTGATTGCGGAATCGGCGACGTTGAACGTCGGCCAGCGCCACGCGCCGATGCCGACGTCCACGAAGTCGACGACGCCCTGCGCGCTGCGAATCCGGTCGATCAGGTTGCCGACGGCGCCGCCGCAGACCAGCGCCAGCGCGATGAGCCGGAAGCGGTCACCGGGCCGCGTCCCGCGCACCAGCGAGGCGAGCACGAACAGCGCCACAATCGCGAGACCGAGAAAGATCCAGCGGGAGTTGTCGCCCACGTGCAGGCCGAACGCCGCACCTTCGTTGTACACGAGACGGAACTGCACCACGTCGCCGATGACTCGCAGCGGCAGCCGCCGCGCCAGGAACGACTCCGCGATCAGTTTGGTGACGAAATCGGAAACGACGACCGCGGTCGCCGTTAACCAGAACAGCCGGCGCTCAGCGGCGTTTACCATCTTCCTCTTTGGCCTTGCACTTGATGCACAGGCGGGCATGCGGGAGCGCATCGAGACGGTCGAACCCGATGGCCTCGCCGCATTGCTCGCAACGGCCGAAGCGCTCGGGGGCGCTGTACAGCCGCCGCAGCGCCTCGTTCACGTGCCAGAGGTAGCGGCCTTCCTGCGACGCGAACAGGAACTGCTTTTCGCGTTCCATCGCGTCGGTGCCCTGATCGGCCATGTGGAAGGAGTAGCTCGAGAGATCACCGTCCGACGCCTGGAGGCTCGAGTTGAACGACTCGCCGTAATGGCCCAGCTCCTTGATGACGCGGGCGCGCTCCTCGAGCAGTCGCTTCTCGAGATGCGTCAGCTGCTTTTTATTGAGACCACTCTTGTTGAGGCCACCGCTCTTGGCCTTTGCCTTTGTGGACTTCGTCGGCATTATCGGGTTCCGCCCTTTCTTCCGTCGTGACGCCGGAGCGCAATGGTAACCCGGCGCCCCTCGATGTCTACTTCCCGCTGCAAGTCGGGTTCGTCGAGCGCCGCGCCTGCGCCGCCCAACACCATGCGGCGCGCGAGTGTTTCGCCTTCGACGAACCCCGAAAACGCGCGCGTCGCGGCCACCACATCCTCGGCGCCGGCGATGCTCAACTCGATGCGCGTCGTATATTCGTATCCAGCATCCTTGCGGAGGCGCTGCACGCGATTCACCACCTCGCGCGCCAAGCCTTCCTGCACCAGATCGTCGCTCAACGCCGGATCCAGCGCGACGACGTACGGCCCATCGGCCTGGACGAGCCACTCGCTCGCGACTTCGCGCGTCACCGTCACGTCTGCCGACTGGTACTCAAACTCGCCGTGCCGCACCGTCCCGCCCTGCTCCAGCGTCTGCAGCTCCGCCCCGCTCAACTCGGCGACGGCGGCGGCGGCCCGCGGCGTGTCCTTCCCGTACCGCTTGCCGAGCGTCCGAAAATTCGCTTTGCCGCCCAGCCGGACCAGATCGTGGTCCGATGCGACGACTTGAACGGCTCTTACGTTGACTTCGGCAGCCAGAATATCTAACAGGTCTGACAAGGCCGGGCCCTGGGCGGCTGCCGGAACGGCCACCTGCATGCGGGCAAGCGGCTGACGAACCCGCAGGTTACGCGATTCCCGGGCCGCCCGGGCCAGTGAGGCGAGGCGGCGGACGGTCGCCATCGCCGCGAGGAGCTCCGGCTCCCGGTGACCCCGGTCGACCGGGAACGGGGCCAGGTGGACGGACGTCCCCGTCAGGGCCCGGTGGACCCAGTCGGAGAAGAAGGGGGCCGCCGGGGCGAGCATCCGGACCGCGGCGACCAGCGCTTCGTGCAGCGTTTCCAGCGCGACGGGATCGGTCGCCCGATCGGGTGCCCAGAAGCGCGGCCGGTTGCGGCGGATGTACCAGCGCGACAGATCCTCGCCCACGAAATCCATGATGGCCCGGACGCCGGCCGTGGCGTCGTACGCAGACCACGCGTGCCGCACGCTCTCGACCACTTCATCGAGCCGGGCGAGCAGCCAGCGATCGGCCGCCGGCCGCTGGCTCGGCGGCGTGGCCGCCGCCTCGGCGGGCGGATTCCAGTCCTGGGCGTAGCGGCGGAAGAAGTCGTACGTCGAGCGCAGGGTGTTCAGGAATCCGCCCGCCACCTCGGGGATCTGCTGTTCGTCGAAACGCTTCGGCAGCCAGACCTGACTCTGGCCCAGGAGATAGAGCCGCACCGCATCCGCGCCGTGCGCGCCGATCACCTTCCACGGATCGACCACGTTGCCGCGACTCTTCGACATCTTTTGCCCGTGCACGTCGAGCACGTGCTCGTTCACGATCACGTGCTTGTACACGAGCGCGTCGAACGCCGTGACACCGATGGCGAGGAGCGAATAGAACCAGCCGCGCGTCTGATCGACGCCTTCGCAGATGTAGTCGGCTGGAAAGTGCGCCTTGAAGTCGGCCTGATGGTCGAACGGGTAGTGCCACTGCGCGTACGGCATCGAGCCCGAATCGAACCAGGCGTCGATGACTTCGTTCACGCGCCGCATCGTTCCCCCGCACGTGCGGCACCGCCACGTGTACGCATCGATGTACGGCTTGTGCGGATCGAAATCGGCCGGGAGCGCTTTGCCCCAGCGCTGCGCCAACTCCTCGTAGGATCCGATCACCTCGCGATGCTCGCGGTCGGCTTCGCATTCCCACACGTTGAGTGGCGTGCCCCAATAGCGGTCGCGCGACAGCGCCCAGTCGACGTTGTTCTCGAGCCATTCGCCGAAGCGCCCGGCGCCGGTCTCCGGTGGATGCCAGTCGACCTCCGCGTTGATCTCGAGCATCCGCTTTTTCACCGCGGTGGTGCGGACGAACCAGGAGCTCCGGGCGTAGTAGATCAGCGGCGAATCGCAGCGCCAGCAGTGCGGATAGCTATGCGAGTAGGGTCTGGTCTCGAGCCAGCGGCCGTCGTGCTTCAACCGCTCGATGATCAGGCGATTCGTTTCCTTGTCGGTGACGAGCTTGCCTTCGATCTCGGGCCAATCCGTGCCGCGGAACGTCCCGTCCGGGGCGACCGGATTCACGAAGGCCAGACCGTTTTGCTGACCGGCGGCATAGTCATCGGCGCCAAACGCCGGGGCCATGTGCACCAGGCCGGTGCCCTCATCCGCAGTGACAAAGGCTCCCGCCACGATCACCGCGCGTTGGCCTTCCGGTGGCAGCGGCACGACCTCCAGGGGCCGCGCGTACTTCTTGCCGACCAATTCACGACCCGGATAGGTCTTGATCAGGTCTCCCTGGATCAGCGGGCGGCCGTGTACGTGGACATCGGCGGCGCGAGCCACCGCCGCGATGTACGTGGTGATCTTGCCGGTCGTGGCATCCGCCAGCGCGTACTCGCCGTATTCCAGATCGGGGTGGATCGCGACCGCCACGTTGGCAAGCAGCGTCCACGGCGTCGTCGTCCAGATCACGAGCGCGCGAGGCTCGTCGCCCTTTCGGCTCAGCAGCGGGAACGTGACGTACACCGAATTCGTCTGCACGGTCTCGTAGCCCTGGGCGACTTCATGCGACGACAGCGCCGTGCCGCAGCGCGGGCAGTACGGCAGGACCTTGTGTCCCCGATACAGCAGCGATTTCTCGTGCAGCCGCTTCAGCAACCACCACACCGTCTCGATGTAGTTGTTGCTGTAGGTGATGTACGGATGCTCGTAGTCGAGCCAGTAGCCGATGCGGTCCGACAACGACTCCCAATCGGCCTTGTACTTGAACACGCTCTCGCGGCACAGCTTGTTGAAACGCTCGATGCCGTACGCCTCGATCTCGCGCTTCCCGCTGATGTTGAGCGCCTTCTCGACCTCAATCTCCACGGGCAGGCCGTGCGTGTCCCACCCCGCGATCCGCGTCACTCCCTGCCCCAGCATCGCATGAAAGCGGCAGATCAGATCTTTGAGCGTGCGGGAGAAGACGTGGTGGATGCCCGGCCGGCCGTTGGCGGTCGGCGGTCCTTCATAGAAGATGAAGGGCGGCCCGTACCGCGTCCCCTCGCTCACGCGCGTGAACAGGCGCTCGTGTTTCCACGTCGCGAGCAGGTGCTTTTCCAGCTCGTCGATCGACTGCGACGGGTCGGACGGCGGGTACGGCATCGGCTAGAGCTGCTCCACCACGCCGCGCACGACGGCCGCGAGCCGGGGCTCCGCGGCACGCGCGACGGAGATGATTTTCTCGACGGACGTCGGCTCGAGCGCGTCGGGGAGACAGTTGTCGGTGATGATCGAGAGCCCGAGGACGCGCATGCCCTGGTGGACCGCGGTGATCACCTCGGGCACCGTGCTCATGCCGACGACGTCGGCCCCCAGCGCCCGCAGCATGCGGTATTCGGCGCGCGTCTCGAGGTTGGGGCCCGGCACGGCGACATACACACCCTCACGCAGCACGATCTTGTGCTCGCGCGCGACGTCGCGCGCGAGCTTGCGCAGCCCGGGATCGTAGGCGGCCGACATATCCGGGAAGCGCGGGCCTTCCGCATCGTTGTTCGGCCCGGCCAGCGGATTGTCACCGAGCAGGTTGATGTGGTCCGAGATGAGGACGAGATCACCCGTCGACCAGAGCGGATGCATGCCGCCGGCGACGTTGGAGACGATCAGCGTCTTCGCACCGAGCGCGCGCAGCACGCGCACCGGAAACGCGACCTGCTGCAGCGAGTAGCCCTCATAGCGATGAAAGCGGCCCTGCATCATGGCCACTGGCGTGCGACCCAGCGTGCCGAACAACAGGCGGCCCGCATGCGTCTCCACGGTCGGCCGGGGGAAGCCGGGAATCTCGGCGTACGGGATCGTGACGTCGGCCTTCAGCTCGTCGGCCAACGCCCCGAGTCCGGTCCCGAGAATGACCGCGACGTCCGGAACGATTGCGGTCCGCGTCTTCACGGCGCGGACCGCGTCTGCGACGGAAACTTCGGTCACGCTTTCTTGCTCCCTCCATCCAGCGCACGCAGCTCGGCAAGCTGGCGCTCGAGCAGCGCGCGAAAGCCGCCCATGTATTGCTGAAACTGCCGCTCCGTCTCGGCCATCTTGATCTGCACCGCGTTCTGTGCGCTGCGCGCTTCGTCGAGCAGCCGTTTCGCTTCTGCTTCCGCCTCGCGCACGATCACCTGCCCCTCGCGCTCGGCGGCGGCGCGCGAATCCTGGCGCAGCTGCTGCGCCGCGACCAGCGCTTCGTTCATCGCTTTCTCGCGTTCCCGGAAGACGCGCAGCTGCTCGGTCAACGCGGAAACGCGCTCCTCCAGAACCTGGCGTTCGCGCATCGCGCGCTCCAGGGCGTCGGCGACGCGCATCTGGAAATCCTCTACGCCCAACGTGTCGTAGCCGCGCAGGGTCTTCCGGAATTCCTGCTTGCGGATATCGAGCGGCGTCAGGTTGAAGGCGTCGTCGTTCACGGCGTCTCCTGCCTCGGACCGAAGAGGGCGGTACCCAATCGGATCACCGTTGCTCCCTCTTGAACCGCTGAAGCGTAGTCGCTTGACATCCCCATCGAGAGGGTCGGTAGCCATACGCCTTCCTCCTCCTTGATCCTATCGCGCAGGACGCGCAGCCCCCGGAACGTCCGGCGCTGCACATCCTCGTCATCCGTCAATGGTGCCAACGTCATCAACCCTTCCAGCCGCAGAGCTCCTAGTGCCGCGATCTGTCGCGCCAGCACCGGAGCGCCCTCCGGCGCGCATCCGCTCTTCTGTGCTTCGCCCGCCACGTTCACTTGTAATAGAACTCGCAAACCAGCAACCCGTTTGGCGAGCTCGGTGGCGAGCTCCAGCGAATCCACCGAATGCACCATTTCGAACCGGCCGGGAATGATACGGGCTTTGTTGCGCTGCAAGTGCCCGATGAGGTGCCAACGAATCCCCGATCCCTTCCCCGCAGCCCCTAACTCGTCCTGTTTCTGGACTGCTTCCTGGACGCGGTTCTCACCGATGTCCGTGATGCCGGCGGCGATTGCCGCCCGAATCGCGTCCGTCCCGAAGCCCTTGGTCACCGCGACGATCGTGACTGTTCCAGGATCCGCAGCACGTCGCGCGAGCTCCGCCCGCACCTGCGCCAAACGCTCGGGGAGAGCCTCGAAACCCATAGCCATTCAATTTAACGGGTAAAGAGGCTCTGTACGCCCTCGGTTTCAATGCGGCGGAGCACGGCGGCAAGCGTCTTACTGGGATTCAAGTGGTAGCTGCGGCGCAGATAGTAGAGGGCCCGGGGTTGATCCCCGCGGGCGACCGCGGCGTTGCCCAGCTCCAGGAAGGCTGCCGAGAACGAGTTCGCGACCTGCTGGGCGGCGGGCTCGAGCTCGAGCGAGTCCTGCTCGGACAGCTTGCCAAACAGGAATACGGAATCGACGAGGACCCGCGTCCGGGTCGAATCCACCATCGTCCCCTGAACGCCGCGCAGGAATCGGTGCACCGTATCGGCGCGTGGGACGACCTTAAAGACCAGCCCCTGGAATGCGAGATGGGGATCGAGGCCGAGCCAGGAGCCCCGCCCGGACGATACGCCGAAGGTGACCGGCCTGGCCGCGGGCAAGTACTGCGCGATCGTGTAGAGGATGACCTGGTCGTTGGTCCGAAGAATCTGTCCTTTGCGCACGGGCAGCTCGAAGTTGCCCGCGCGGAACGTGCCGTCGTCGCTCATCCGTACCGGTTGCATCCCCGCGATGTCCTGCGGCGTCAGCCGCACTGCCGGACCCGGCGGCGTCTGCGGCGGCGCGAGCGTCCGGTACATCGCCGGCGCGCGCGCGGGATCGAATGGCCTGGTCGGCCGCGATGCCAACTGGCTCAAGTACCAGTCGAGCTGGGCGAGGGAGAGGTTGATGAGCGTGACGTCCTGCCGCACGCCCTCCACTTCCTGGAGATACCACACGGGGAACGTGTCGTTGTCACCATAGGTGAACAACACACCGTACGGCTCCACCGATTGCACCAGGTTGAACGCGAAATCGCGCGCCACCGTCGCATCGGTGCCGCGCCGCGTGGCCGCGGTGAAGTTCGCGGCAAACGGGAGCACGACGATCAGCGCCGCCACCGCGACCGCCGCGCGCGACACCACCGGCCGCGATACCATGCGCAGCAACCCCACGAGCCCGAATGCCGCGAACATGCCCCACACCTGGAAGCTCACGACGAAGAAATAGTCGCGTTCACGAACCTCATGCTGATCCATCGAGGGATACAGATTCCAGAGTATCGAGAAGCCTGCCTTGAAGTTCATGTACACGACGAGGCCGATGCCGGTGACGAGCCACAGGACGCCAAGCAGCCAGGCGATGCCCCGGTCACGCTGGCTCGTAAACCAGAATCCCAGCGATCCCAGCGTCGCGAAGATCAGCGCGACGGTTACCATGACGACCGGAGGCAACGCACGGGCCCACTGCCACGAGTAGTAAATGGAATAACTCAGCAACTGCTGCCCGAACATCAGCAGGGTGCGGCCGGGATTGTCCGGGCCCGGGAAAAACATCGGGTTGTCGAGCAAGCCACGGCTGCCGAACTGCTCGCGACGGATCACCGCGACCAGATTCTTCCACGTCTCGGGATCGGCCTCGTTGAGTACCGGGTGCAAACCGGCGCGGATGTACAGGAAACCGTAGATCGAAACGCCGACGGCGGCCGCGCCGATCGCCACGAGCGGGAACGCGCGGGACCCGGTGACCAGGCACCACGCCGCTGCCGCCGCGAGCGCCACGCCCCCCAGAATCAGGAGTGTCGTGCTGCCGAGACCGACTGCGACGAGCATGAACCACAATGCGGTCACAGCACTCCACTCCGCCCATTCCATCTGTCGCTCGCCCGGCTCGGCCGCCGGCAGCGTGCGCAGCGTGTGCAACATGAAGAGCGACACGGCCGGCCCGGCGAGCAGTGCCAGGAGATGGTTCCCGACCGACAGCGCGGCGATGTAGATGATGAGCAGCAGGATGTGCGGCGCGCGCGCGGTGGCGCGCACATCACGCCAACGCAGGCACAGCCAGCAGATCGCGGCGATGCTGAACGTCGCGAAGGTGTAAACCTCGGTCTCGTTGCTGTTCTGCCAGCCCGTGAACGTGAACGCCGACAGAATCGCGGCCGCCGCCGCGCCGCTGAGCCGCAGCCATGGGGCCTCGCCCTGCAACAAGCGATGAGCGACGAGGAAGAGACAGCCCGCACCCGCGGCCGAGAAGCACGCGCTCATCAGATTGAGCCGCCAGGCGTAGCTCCCGATCGGCATCAGGCCGCCCCACACGTGACCCACGAGCACGAACAAGGGTGTGCCCGGTGGATGCGGCACGCCCAGCACTTTGGCGGCGGTGATGAATTCGCCCGCATCCCACAGGGTGACGGTGGGCGCGAGGGTGATCACATAGCCGATGAGGACCAGGAATGCGACAGCCGCCGCCTCCCGGTAGGGCGGTTTAGGTGGCAGGCTGAGTCACGCGCTCGCCGCCCTCGAGATGCGAGACGGCGCCGGAGAGCAAGTCGCGCACCTGTTGTGGAGTGAGATGCCGATACAACAGCCCGTGGCTGGCGACCGAGATCGTCGACGTCTCTTCCGACACGACGAGCACCGTGGCGTCGGTTTCCTCGGACAGGCCCAGCGCTGCGCGGTGGCGGGTGCCGAGGGATTTGTCGGCGACCTTGAACTGCGTCAGCGGGAGCACACAGCCCGCGCCGATGATGCGATCGCCGCGGATCAGGACCGCGCCATCGTGCAGCGGGGAGTACGGCGTGAAGATGGTCGTCAGGAGGTCGGCCGAGACCTTCGCTTCCACGGGCACGCCGGTGGTGATGAACTCTTCCAGCCCGATGTCACCCTCGACGGCGAGGATTGCGCCCGTGCCGGCGCGCGACAGCCGGTCCAACGCTTCCGCAATCTCCTCCGCCACCGATTGCCGGTCGCTGCGGGAGAAGGCGCGCATGAGGCGGGACTGCCCGAGCCGCGCCAGCGCGTTGCGCAGCTCCGGCTGGAAGACGACGATCGCTGCGAACGCGCCATAGGTGAACACCACGCCCAGCAACGTATAGATGATCGTGAACTTCGCGAACACGGCGACAAAGTACGTCAGCGACAGGATCACGAGCCCGATCACGATCTGCATCGCGCGGGTCCCGACGAGGAACAGCAGGAAGCGGTAGATGACGAACGAGACCAGCAGGATCTCGAACACATCCGGCCAGAGCCGCGGCGACAGGAACTTGAACGCGTCTACATTCATGGTGGATTGGTCGTAGCGCCTGCCAGTGCAAGGGCTTCGCGTGTGAGTGCGACGTCGTGAACCCGGAACAGCCGCGCCCCCCGCTCCGCGGCGAGGGCACAGGCGACAGCCGTGGCGCGATCGCGCTCTTCGACTGGCCGTCCCGTCGCCGCGCCCAAAAACCGCTTCCGCGACAGGCCGACTGCTACAGGATAGCCCAGGGCGACGATCGTTGCCAGTTCGTCGAGCAGCCGAAAATTCTGGGCGGCTGATTTGGCAAAGCCAAATCCTGGGTCGACGACGATGCGCTCGCGGGCAATTCCGGCCCGCTCCGCCTCGTCGGCGGCCGTGGCAAGCTCGGCCGCTACCTCAGGGGCCACGTGGGCGTATTTCGCCAGGTCGTCCATCGTGTCCGGCGTCCCCCGCATGTGCATGAGGATCAGCCCAACCTCGGCGCGCGCCACGACTGCGGCCAGCGCGCGATCGAAATGCAACGCCGAGACGTCGTTCACGATCGCGGCCCCGGCGTCGAGCGCCGCACGCGCGACGTCCGCCTTGCGCGTATCGACCGAGACGGCGCCAAAGCCCTGCTTGACCAGCCCGGAGATCACCGGCACGACCCGCGCGATCTCCTCCTCGGCCGGGACCGGCGTTGCGCCCGGCCGCGTCGACTCACCACCGACGTCCAGCAGGCGCGCGCCGTCCGCCGTGAGCCGCTCGCCGTGCGCGATGGCCGCGCCGACCGATGACAAATGGCCGCCATCGGAAAAGGAGTCGGGCGTCACGTTGATGATGCCGATGATGACGGGCCGTTCGAGCGACAGTTCCCCGCCTCGGATCGTCCAGGAGCGCGGCGGCTCGGCGCGCGCGGCAAGCAGCTTCCCGAGCTCGGGGGCAAGGCGCGACAGCTCGGCGGGCGCGCGATCGTAGCGCGCGAGCGGCGCGATGCGGCTCGCGGCGCCCGCCACCAGCGCCCAGCCGTCGCCCGTCAGGACGTCCGCGCCGGACTTGGTGCCCCAATGCACGAGCGCTTCCCGCTCGGCTTCGCTGATCGCTTCGATGAGCACGACGAAAGGCTGGATGCCGACGGCGGCGAACCAGGCCGGCTGTGCTTCCCATCCTCGTGCCGCGAGCGCCGCGCGCACCGCTTCGGGTGTGTGCGCGGCGAGCGCGGTGATTTTCATCGCGGGCTAGGACGCGCGCAGGGCGTTGACGATGTTCAGGCGCGCGGCCTGGACCGCCGGGAGGAAGCCGCCCACCACGCCCATCACCAGCGCGAACACGAAAGCGCTCCAGACGACGCCGGGCGTCAGCGCGAATCCGAACCCGATCTCCGAGAAGCTCCCGAAGTTGAGCGTCGAGACGCGGGCGAAGGAGAGCAGCGAGGCGAGCCCGATTCCCGCGGCGCCGCCGGCGATCGCCAGCACGATCGACTCGGCGAGGAACGCCGTCAGGACGCTGCGGCGGTGGAACCCGAGCGCCCGCATCGTCCCTACCTCGACGACCCGGTTCGCAACGGCGGCGTACATCGTGATCATCGCGCCGATCATCGCCCCGATACTGAAGATGATCGTCACGACGAGGCCGAGGATCTTGATGAACTTTCCCATCGCCTGTGACTGCTCGCGGTAGAACTCCTGCTCGCGCTTGATTTCCAGCGACTGTGAGCGCGGATCGGCCTGCAAGCGCGCTTTGACGGCGTCAAACTGGTTCGCATCCCGCAGCCGGAACGTCGCCGACGAGTAGATGGGCCGGCCGAACGCCTGCATCAGCTGATCGGCATCCCCCCAGATCTCGGAGTCGAAGCCCGTGCCGCCGGCATCGGCGATCCCGACCACGGTCCATTTGTCCCCGCCGAACCCCAGCTCTGCGCCGAGCGCGACGCCGCGGAACCGGTCCGCGATGTTCTTGCCCACGACGATCTCGTGCGTGCCGAACTGGAAGGGCCTGCCCTGGACGATGTGGAACCCGGGGCGCAGCTCGAACGCCTGGGGGGATACGCCACGTACCGAGACGTTGCTCATTCCGTTCGTCGTCTTCTTGTAGAGGTTGATCACGACGAGCACTTCGCGCGACAGCAGCGGCCGCCCATCCTGGGCGGCGGCGACCTCGGGTTGCGTCTCGAGAATACTCGCGCTCCCGCGGTCGATCTGACTCACCAGCTCCGAACCGGCCGAGCGCCGCAACACGATGGCGTTATCGCGGGAACCGGTGTCGACGAGCGTCGCCTCGAGACCCTGGGCGAGCATCAAGACCCCCGCGAACACGAACACGACGAGCGCCAGACCACCGAGGGTGAGGCTGGTGGTGAGTCGACGCGCCCAGAGGCTCCGCCAGATGTAGGAAAACGGGACAGGCACGAAGATCCGGCGAAGAAACTGACGCATGGGCTATCCTACCGTGCGCAGGCCGGCAACGATCGGCGTGCGCACGACTCGGGTTGCGGGGAAGAACGCCGCGACGGCGCCGGCGATGAGCGCCGCGCCGAGCGCCAGGCCGATCGTGAGCGGCGCGACGTTGATGATCGGGAAGAACGTGGGCAGTGCCTTGCCGAACCCGGCGACCATCGGGAACGTGAGCGCGAGGCCGATCAGGCCGCCGCAGATCGCGATGAGCAGCGACTCCCCAAAGATCAGTACAAACAGATGCCGCGCCGAAAACCCCAGCGTCTTGAGCACGGCGTATTCGCGGGTCCGCTCGCGGACGGCCATCAGGATCGTGTTTGCGAGGACCAACAGGATGATCCCCACGATCACGACTGAGATGACCTGCAGCGACGTGATGATGGCACTCGACATGGCGACGAAGCTCTGCTGGAATGCCTTCTCGCTTTCGGTCTTGGTCGGAGCACGCGAATTCACGAATTGATCGTCGATCGTGGTCGCGACCCGCGGCATCGCCTCGGCGGGCTGCACCCGCAGGATGTACCACCCCGCGTCCACGGGCCGCCCCGGTTCCCGCGCCTGCACCTGCTCGAACAGGTAATTCCACTGGAAGAACATCTGGGTCTCGTCCACCGTCTGATCGCGGCCCGTGTAGATCCCCCGCACCACCCATTCCCAGCGGCCGGGGAAGATGTCGCCCTCCATCGTGATCACGTCGCCGAGCTTGAAGCCGTGCTGCGCCGCGAGTTTGCGGCCGATCACGGCGGAGTTCCGCTCCTTCTTGAACGCGGCGAGCTGGTCCGGCGCGAGCTGAAACTCGGGATACAGGTCGAAGTAGGTGTCCGGATCCACCGCCAGGCGGGGCCAGAAGTTCTTGAAGTCGTTCGGATCGCCGTAGACGCCGCCGAACCAGTTGGCCCACGAGACCGCCGCGACGTTCGGGACGCGCGCGAGCGTCTGACGGTACGGCAGCGGCACCGGGAAGATGAAGGAGACGCTGTGCCGCGTGATCATTCGGTTCGCCGATGAGGCGGCGACGCCGGCGTTCCAGGCGCCCACGATCGTGCGGATCAAACCGAACGCCATCACGGCCGTGCCGATGCCCAGCATCGTCAGGATCGTGCGCAGCCGGTGCCGGAACAGGTTCTTGAGGACGATCTTGAAGAGTTTCACTGGAGTTCGCCCTTATCGAGGTGACGGACGGTGTGCGCGCGCTCGGCGGCGTGCGGATCGTGGGTCACCATGACGATGGTCTTCTTGTATTCCTTGTTCAGCCGCTCGAGCAGCGTCAGGACTTCTTCGGCCGACTTGCGATCGAGATCGCCGGTCGGCTCGTCGGCGACCAGGATCGTGGGGTCGGTCGCGAGCGCGCGCGCGATCGCGACGCGCTGTTCCTGCCCGCCCGAGAGCTGGCGCGGGTAGTGGTGCAGGCGATCCTGCAGACCCACCAGGGTCAGCGCGGTCTCGACGTGCTTGCGCCGGTCGCCCTTCGACAGCGGCGTGAGCAGCAGGGGCAGCTCCACGTTCTCGTACGCCGTGAGCACGGGGATCAGGTTGTAGAACTGAAACACGAATCCGATGTGTCGCGCGCGCCAGCGGGCCAGCTCCGACTCGCTGAGTTTCGTGACGTCGGTGCCCGCGACCGAGACCGCACCTTTGTCGGGACGATCGATTCCCGCGATCAAGTTGAGGAGCGTGGTCTTCCCGGACCCGGACGGGCCCATCAGGCCGAGAAACTCTCCCTCGGGGACGTCGAGCGAGATGTCGTGCAGCACCGGAATCGCCATGCTGTCGCGCCGATAGGACTTGGACACACCACGAACCTGAACGATCGGATTGGGCATGATCTCCTCTTACTGCACGGTGACTTTGGCGCCGCCACGCAGGCTGGCGCTGACGCTGTCGACGACTTGAACGCGCGGACGTAGTCCCTCGCGGATCGCGACGGACGATCCGAGCTGCCGGCCCACGACTACCGGCACTTCAACGGCCCGGCCCCCCTCGACCACGAAGACGACGCTGCGGCCGTTGCGCTCCGCGACGGCCGTGCCTGGTACGACGAGGACCGGCTGCGTATCCACGGCCACCCGCGAGGGACGCGGAAGAAAATGGACCTTGGCGCTCATCTCCGGTAGCACGCGCGCATCGTAGGAACGAAACGCGACCTTCACCTGGACGGTCGCCTTCGCGCGATCGGCGGTAGGCACGATCTTGGCGACGTACCCGGGATACCGCACGTCGGGATATGCGTCGAGCACGATCTCGCACGGCTGGCCGGCGCTGATCGTCTCGAGGTTCGACTCGGCGACGTCGGCTTCGACCTGGAGCGAGGTGAGATCGGCCACCGTGACGACCGCGCTTTTCGAGAACGCGCCCCCGGCGAGCGGCGCGACGACCTCGCCCACGTCGGCGTTCTTCGTCAGGACGGTGCCGCTGAACGGCGCGCGGATGACCGTGTTCTCGAGCGCAACCTCCGCCGACTGCAGCGCCGCCTGGGCGACGGCAATCCCCGCCTTCACCCGCTCCAACCGCGTCTCCGCGGCATCGTACGTCGCCTGCGAGCTGAAGTTGCTGTCCAGCAGCGTCTTTTCCCGCACCAACGACCGCTCGGCGTCGCGCAGCTCGGCCCGGCTCAACGCGAGGTTGGCCTGCGCCTGTGCGAGTTGCGCCCGGACATCGGCATCCTCGATCCGGGCAATCACCTGCCCCGTCCGCACCCGGTCGCCCTCGACGACACCGAGATACACGAGACGGCCGGTGCCCTTAGACGCCACGGCGGCTTTCCGCTGCGCGACCACGTAGCCGCTGGCAATCATGACCGCCCCGGACCGCATCGGCGACACCATCGTCGCGGGCGTGAGGCGGACGGGGATGGCGGAACGGAAGGCGCCGCCGGTCAGCAACAGGGCGGCCACGAGCACGATAGCGCCGGCGCCGCCCACACCGATCAGGACCCAGAGCCGGCGATCCGTCGCGGGCGGCGCCCCGTCGGCGGCGCGGTTGATCCGCAGCGCGGAGAGATCCGCGTTCTTAGCTTCCATGCCGCTCAATCGTAACACCTCCGGCCAGGGTCCGAGTGTCCAGACTCGGCCTGAGGCCTACCGACCTTGGGTATGTGGAGGCCCGGGCCGGGCGCCCGGGTTCAGGCGCCAGCAGGCTCGGGCGGTGGATTCCGGAGAATACCCCCGGACGTCCGCTGCGACGGCTTCTCCTTCTCCTGCTCACCGCTTTCGGCGCGCGCCGGCGGCGCCGGGGGGCGCACGTACGGCGGCAAGGGCTGGCCGGCGATCACCATCTCGACCTGCTCCCGCTCCAGCGTCTCGCGCTCCAGCAGCGCCGCGGCCAGGCGATCGAGCGCGACGCGCCGCTCGGTGAGCACCCGCGTCGCGACGCTGTAGGCGTTCGTCAGAATGTTCTTCACTTCCTCGTCCACGATCTGCGCGGTGCGATCGGAAATCTCCCGGCGCTGTACGACTTCGCGGCCCAGGAAAATCTCCTGCTCGCGATCGCCGACGGCGATCGGTCCGATCACGGCGCTCATCCCAAACTGCGTGACCATGCGGCGCGCGATGTTGGTGGCCTGCTGGATGTCCTGCGCCGCCCCGGTCGTCACTTTCTCCGGTCCGAACACCAGCTCCTCAGCGACGCGGCCGCCGTACGCCATGGCGAGCCGCGATTCGATCGAGCGCTTGGTGTACTTGTGCAGCTCTTCCTCCGGCAGAAACGCCGTGAGGCCGAGTGCCCGCCCGCGCGGAATGATCGTCACCTTGTGCAGCGGATCGGCGTCCGGCACGGTCACCGCGACGAGGGCGTGGCCGGCTTCGTGATACGCCACCAAACGCCGCTCCTCGTCGGAGAACACCCGGCTCTTCCGTTCGAGGCCGAGCATCACCTTGTCCTTCGCGTCTTCAAAGTCCTGGCCGTCCACCTGCGACTTGTTACGGCGCGCGGCGAGCAGCGCGGCTTCGTTGACGATGTTGGCGAGCTCGGCGCCGGCGAGACCCGGCGTGCCGCGCGCGATGCGCTCGAGATTCACCCCGGGCGCCATCGGGATCTTGCGCACGTGCACGCGCAGGATCTGTTCGCGGCCTTTCAGATCGGGCATGTCCACCACGATCTGTCGATCGAAGCGGCCCGGCCGCAGCAGCGCGGGATCGAGGATGTCCGGCCGGTTGGTCGCCGCAAGCAGGATCACGCCTTCATTCGATTCGAACCCGTCCATCTCGACGAGCAGCTGATTGAGCGTCTGCTCGCGCTCGTCGTGCCCGCCGCCCAGTCCGGCGCCGCGATGGCGCCCGACCGCATCGATTTCGTCGATGAAGATGATACAGGGCGCGTGCGCCTTGCCTTGCTCGAACAGGTCACGCACGCGCGAGGCGCCGACGCCGACGAACATCTCGACGAAATCGGAGCCCGACATCGAGAAGAACGGCCGGCCCGCTTCGCCCGCGACGGCCTTGGCAAGCAGCGTCTTGCCGGTCCCCGGAGGCCCCACGAGCAAGGCGCCCTTGGGCAGCCGGCCGCCGAGCCGCTGGAATTTCTGCGGATCCTTCAGGAAGTCGATGATCTCCTCGAGCTCCTGCTTGGCTTCGTCGCAGCCCGCGACGTCCGCGAACGTGACTTTGGGGGTGTCACCCGCAAGCAGCTTCGCCTTGGACTTCCCGAACGCGAAGGCGCGGTTCCCTCCCTGCTGCATCTGCCTCAGCATGAAGATCACGAGGCCAAAGATCAGCAGGTACGGCAGGAACTGCAGCAACACGATGCCGAAAGATTGGCCCGGCTCGCGGGCGCGCACTTCCACGCCCTTCGTCGACAGATTGGCGACGAACTTGTCGTCTGCTTCGTACGGCAGCAGGACGTTGAAGCGCTCCACGGTCTGGCGCTTCACCACCACCGGATGCTGGAACGTGCCGCGCACTTTTAGGCGGTCGGCGATCTCCACCGAGCCGATGTTGCCGGCGTTCAGCTCTTCGTTGAACTGGGTGTAGCTGATTTCCGCTTCTTCACGCCGGCGGCTCGACGCGAGCTGCACCAGCGCGATCGTGCCCACGATGAGGAGCGCCCAGAACGAGAGCGTCCGCAGCATCCGGGCCCAGTTGAATTCCCGCGGGGGCGGGGGGATACGATTAGCCATCTACGTCAGACTCGCGATATAAGGGAGGTGCCGGAAGTTTTCCGCGTGATCGAGCCCATACCCGACCAGGAACAGCGTCGGCGCGTCGAATCCCAGGAATTTCGCTTCCAGCTCCAAATGGTCAGCCACGTGTTTGTGCAACAAGGCACAGATCTCCAGACTCCGCGGCCGCCGCTGCCGGAGCAGCGCGACCAGCTTGTTCAGCGTCTTGCCGGTATCGATGATGTCCTCGACCAGCAGGATGTGCTTCCCGGCCAATTCCGTTTCCGGGTCATACACCAGCCGGACGTTCCCACTCGACACCGTTCCTTCGCCGTAGCTCGATGCAACGATGAAATCGACTTGCAGCGGCCGGTCGATGCGCCGCACGAGATCGCTCAAAAAGATGAAGCTGCCCTTGAGGAGACCCAGGACGAGCAGATCGCCGTCGGGGTAGGCAGCCGTGATTTCACGGCCCAGGCTCTCGACTCGCTCAGCGATCGTCTCCTCCTCGAAGACGATCCGCTTGAGCTCACGCCCCCCCGTCTGCCTCAGCTGAGCCGTGCTCGGTAACATCCAACCTCACCGCTCGAGTTCCGGGCGCCGGCACGCCCTCCGTACTGCGACAGATGCCCGGCACCCAGAGAATGGTTTCCCCTCTACTGACAACGGGATAGCGCGGCCGCGCACTGCGCGGCACTCGCGCTTCCATTAGTAAGCGCCTGAGCGGCCGGTGTCCGACGCCGCCCAACGGCACCAGCGAGTCGCCGCGAGCGGGCCGCCGCACTTCCCACGCGGCGCTATCCAGCCAGGTCGTCCAAGTCGCGCGCTCGATCTGCGCAGGAGCCGACGCCGGCGCCCAGGCAATCTCGAATCCGCCAAACCGGGCCGAGCCCCGCTCGCCGCTCGGCCAGACTCGTTCGAGCGCGCAATCGACCGCGTGGTCCGCGTCGCGACCGATCCGCAACTGATCGAACGCCACTTCGGCTGACCATCCATCGCCCAAGGGCAGACGACGACCGGAGGGGCGTTGCGCCAATACCACAAGCTGCCGGGCTCGCGTGGGCCCTAAGACCAGTCCTACTCTGCGGGCCGCGGCGCGCAAAAGCGCGACAGACAATGCGTTATCATAGCCGGACACACTCGCGCGGGCAACGGTAACGGTCGTTCCCTGCACGGTGAGCGCCAACTCCGGCACCATATCCAAGATGTGGTCCCAGGCACGCCGATCGCTGGCCGCATGACGACCCTGTTCCAGCAAATCGCGACGCAACCGTGAGCCGAGGCGCTCGTTCAGTAACGGCAGGAGCGTCGTGCGGACCCACGAGCGGAGGTGCCGAGGATCGCGATTCGCAGGATCCTCGTAGACGGGTAGGCCGCGCTCCGCGACGTAGGCCAGCAGCTCGCTGCGCGTGAACGGCAACAGCGGCCGCACCAACCCACCGCGACCGCGCGCGGAAATCCCTGCGAGACCGGCGGGCGCACTGCCGCGCAACCCGCGCAACAGAATGGTCTCGACCTGATCGTCTTCATGGTGCGCCGTCACGATGTACTTCGCGCCGCGGCGTTCTTGCACTTCACGGAGCCAGGCATACCGCGCGTGCCGTGCTTCGGTCTCAGTCGTGTCGGGACCGAGGTGCAGCTCGGCGGACTCGAATGGCAGTCCGTATTTCTCTGCGAGTGTTTTGACCGACAGTCCGACCGTCCGGCTGTCCGACTGAATACTATGATCGACGTGGGCGACCACGAGAGACAATCCGAGCTCGCTCGCCGTGTCGCTCAGCAAATCGAGCAAGGCAACGGAATCTACGCCACCAGAGACCGCGACCAGCGCCTCCCCGGGATCCCGGAAGAGCCGATTTTCGCGAATGTGCGCCAGCACGCGCGCCGTAAGCGAGGCACCAGTGGTCATGTATCTTGAAGTATGCGTGAGCCCGACCTCACATACCAACTCCTCCGCACTCTCACCTCACCCGTCGTCGCGATCACGGCCGAGCGCAAGGGCAAAGAGAACGGCATGATCTCCGATGCCGCGGTGCGCGCTTCGATCGTGCCCTCGGTGCCGCGGCTGTCGGTGTACATCCACAAATTCAACTACAGCCACGACATGATCTTCGAGACGGGCCGATTCGCGATGCATCTGCTGCACACCGGGCAATTGGACGTCGTGCGGCGGCTCGGCTTCGTCAGCGGACGAGATCGCGACAAGCTCGCGGGGTTGCCGCATCACCGCGGCGAGCTGGGCGTGCCGGTGCTCGATGAGTGTTTCGCGCACTTCGAGTGCAGCGTCGCCAACGTGATGGATACCGGCAGCTCGACGCTGTTTCTCGGCGACGTCGTGGCGGTGGGTTGCGGAGCGGCGCCCGGTCTCGAACCGCGCGGTGAATTGCTGACGGCGACGTACTTCCGCGCGAACATGCCCGCGGAGTGGCGCATCGAATACGAAGCGAAGCTCAAAGACGCGCAGCAGGTGGCCGCGGAGATGTCGCGAACGATTAGGCCCGTGGTGTGGAAGGCTCGGTGAGCAGCTAACCCCGGGCCGTCGGCCCGGGGTCAGCCGAGATCATTTGAATTGTTACCGATTCAACAACGCACTGACGCCGAGCGCGATTCCCCAGTTGCCGTTGTAGCTGACCAGGTAGGATTTGTTGGCCGAGCTCGGCATGAAATCCGCATGGCCGTCGAGCCGGACGGCGAGCATCTTGCCGAACCGCTGCCGCACACCAACCTGCCCCCCAATGCCGCTGTCGTTCGCCTTGTAGCTGCCGGTGTAGGTATTCTTCACGTATCCGACCGCCGCGAAGAGCTCGGCGCGGCTTGTGGGCGGCACGTTGTACACGAGCCATACGTGCAGCGGTCGGTATTTCGCGCCGTTCTTCGAGGCGCTGGCGACGTCGACCTCGAACGAGAGGTAGCGGAGCGCATTCACGCCTACGCGCCCGCCGAATCCGAGCGCGTTGCCGACGGGAAGAGAGTTGTCGGCGTTGAGATACGCAGTGAACGCGCCGATTTCGAACGAGCCTGGCTTTTGGGCTCGCGCGGGCACTGCGGCGGTACACGCTGCTCCGACGGCGACCACTAGGACGCGGAACGTCATGACGGCCCCCTTTTGGGGTTGATGGCAGGGTCAGAATCTGATGCGCGAAACGGTAGGGCGGTAGAGTCAACGGCGGTCAAGAAACAAATGCGGCGGTCGGAGTGGATCGACCGCCGCCGTTGCCTCTCGATAGCAGGGGTGGGATTCGAACCCACGACCCCGGCATTATGAGTGCCGTGCTCTCACCAGGCTGAGCTACCCTGCCGTGACTTGGCAGAATCGTAGCCGACGCGGTCCTCAAAAACAATTGTGGGAGTCACGGCGTGCTGATGTGGGCGTGGTCGTACCAGAAACGGTCCGTCTCGCTCTTGACGCCCCCTGCCCCACCCCACGTGGGCGAGAAGTCGTACTCGACGAATCCCGCGTCCGCCGGCATCTGCAGGTCGGTATACGCCCCCTGCAAGACGCCGTCCACCCACCAGCGCGTTACGCCGTCCCGAATCGATCCGCCGGAGCTGTACTTCACGTACCACTCGATCTTGTGCCAGGCCCCGAGCACGATGGGTGTCGCCTGCACGTTCGGCGCCAGATTCCGGCTATCGCCCGCGAACTTCGGCTGCACGCTGACCGTGTTGTTCGCCCCATCGAGCTGGATCACCATCAAGCCCGAGGTAACAGGGAACAGCTCCGCAATCGTGTTCACGTTGGTCGGATGATTCTGCCAGGGATCGCTCGGCTTCCACCAGAATGCGAAGTACGTCTCTCGAACCGGCGCCGCCGGCGCGTAATACTCGACGCCAGGCTCGCTTCCCGCCGCGAAACCCGCCGCATACGTGAATGCCAACACAGCCGAGGGCGACAGCGGCGCGCCGCCATCGACCGCGAGCGACAGACCTGACCCGTTGGTCGTTTGCCGCTGGACCGCGTACCAGCCGTTCTCGTTCAGGGCATTGAAGGGCTCATCGGTCAGCACGGTGAATCCCGCCGGCTCGTTCGACCACCCCGACGGCGGTGGCGGGGGCGGGGGCGGCGGAGGAGGCGGAGGAGGCGGGGGAGGTGGCGGGGGCGGCGGCGGGGGTGGTGGTGGAGGTGGCGGCGCCGTCCCAGTGCTGATGTACGCGTGGTCCACCCAGAAGAAATCCGTTTCGGTCTTCACCTCTCCGGCCCCACCCCAGGTGGGGGAAAAATCATACTCGTTGAACCCGTCATCTCCGGGCATCTGCAGATCGCGATACTCTCCCTGCAGCACGTCGTCCACCCACCACTGCGTCACGCCATCATGACTCAGTGGCGTCGAGCTGTACTTCACGTACCACTCGATCCGGTGCCACGCCCCTAATGCCACAGGCGACGCGGTCACGTTCGGCACGAGAATGCGATTATCGGTGTCGAACTCGGTCACGACATTGATGGTGTTGTTCGACCCGTCGAGATTGATGAACATGACTCCCGATGTGACGGCAAACAGATCCGCAATCGTGTTGATATCGGTGGGATGATTCTGCCAGGGATCGCTCGCCTTCCACCAGAATGCGAAGTACGTCTCGCGAATCGGCGTCGCGGGCGCGTAGTACTCGACACCGGGCTCGTCCCCCCCCAGGAAGCCGGCAGCGTACTTGAATGCCAACACGCTCGACGGCGAGCCTGGAGCGCTCGCGTCGTCGGTCAGCGAGAGCCCCGATCCGTTCGTCGTTTGGCGCTGCACGCCACGCCACCCGTTCTCGTCGAGCGCGCTGAAGGGCTCATCGGTCATCGCCGTGAACCCCGCGGGTTCGTGCGGCCACGCCGTCGACGCGAAGTCCGGCCCGTGCGGTGCGTCGACACCGCGATCGCATCCGGTCGTAACGAGGAGCAACGCGGCGAGCAATCCAGCCAGCGAGCGACAACGCGTCTGTCTGCTCATGGAACTGTCCGAACAGCATTTCTTGGACCACACACGCGGCGCTACGCGGCGCCTGCGCCACATCGCTGCCGCGCCTCAAACGAGACCGGCCGAGCCAGTGCTGCGCTCGGCCGGCCGCTACAGGTGTGGCGGTGCCGACTCAGTTAACCCCAACCCTCCCCTGCACCGACGCGAGCAACTTCGCCGAGTCGTAGCCGACGCCATCCTTGAACACAAGCGTGGGGCTGCGGATCGCCGACGGGTCGGCCGTCAGGTCGCCGTGGAGCACGACGAGGTCGGCGAGCTTCCCAGGCTCCACCGTCCCCAGACTCTGCGCGACGCCGAGAATCTTCGCGCCGTTCGCGGTCATGATCTGGATCGCCTGCGCCGGCGTGAACCCGGCTTCGATAAACAGCTCGTAGTTCCGCTGATCTCCGAAGCCCGCCAACGCGCCGCCGATCCCCGTCGGGTCCACGCCCGCCGCCATCAGTCCGCCCGCGGCGACGAACGCGCGCTCGAACGCCATCGCGTTCTTGAACGCCGGCAGCGATACCCAACCGCTGGCGCTCGAGTCGATCTGCTGGCGCATCTTCATGTAGCTGTCGCGCACCTCCGGATCCATCGCCTGCAGCACTCGCTCGTCCTTGGTCGGGCGATTGGCCACGAAGGGCTCGTAGACAGCGAGAGTCGATGTCATCGACACGTGGTGCTGGACCAGCGACTGAATCGTCGCCTGCCCGGCATTGCCCTTCGGATCCGACGCGCTGATCTGCGTCATCAGGTTGACGGGACACACGTCGGCCTGCTTGCCGGATGTGAAATCGGACGCCGTCAGCATGCCGTGCTCGAGATTGTCGATCCCGAGCGCGACCGCTTCCTGAAAGCTCACGGAACAGAGATGGCCGGTCACTTTGATGCCGCGGCGATGCGCTTCTTGAATCGCGGCACCGAGGTCGGCGCGGCGGATGTCGGTGTACGCCTTGATCCAGGTCGCGCCCTCGGCCGCCCAATACGCGACGAAGCGGCGCGCAGCCTCGGGAGAATTCACGATCGCCATCGCGCCGCCGCCCTGCGCGCCCGTGATGTATGGCGCGGTGAGATGGATACGCGGGCCCGGCGCGAGGCCATGGTCGATCGCGTCCTTGAGGTTGATCTCGGCGTACGGCGCTCGGCTACCCGTGGTGCGAATGGTCGTGACGCCCGAGCCGAGATACAGACGCGGTCCCGTGTAGCCCATCTGCACCGCCCGGCCGCCTGCCGCGGTATAGAACAGGTGATCGTGCATCCCGATGATGCCGGGGATGACGGTCGACCCGTTCATATCCATGACGCGCGCACCGGCCGGGATCTGCACCGACGCGGCGGGACCCACAGCCGCGATACGGCCGGCGCGAATCACGATCGTCTGATCGGTCTTGGGCGCACTGCCCGTTCCGTCGACGAGCAGCACGTGCGTCAGGGCGACGAGTGACGTGTCGACGGTGATGTACTCGCGCACCCCCGCGGCGAAGCTGTCAGGACGCTGCGTTATGAGGGCTAGCAATAAGGGAATCGTGTGCACAGGCGCCTCGCTAATCGACGGTGAAATGCATCATCATCCCAGCCGAGAGATGCTCGGCGATATGACAGTGGAGCATCCATTCGCCCGGGTTCGCGGTATCGAGCAGAATATCCACCACCGCGCCGGCGGGCACCAGCACGGTGTCTTTCCACGCCAGGTCTTCGTTGGGCACGCCGTTCACGGCGAGCACGAGGAAACGCTGGCCGTGCAGGTGAATCGGATGTTGCATTCCGTGGAACGCACGGCGCTCGTTGACCAGACGGATCTTCGCGGGCCCGCCGCGATGAAACTGCCAGGCGATATCCATGTTCTCATGGCCCGTCGCCGGATCCTTCAATACCCAGCGCACCTGCCGCCCGGTAGACGCCCAGTTCATCATCGGCATCGTCCCGCCCCACTCGACCGGCGCAAAATAGATCGAGTCAAGCTGCATCAAGCGCTCAGTGACGTACGGCAGGCCCTCCGTGCGCAGCGTCAGGACCAACGTCTGATCGGGTGGACGATTCAGGTATGAAGAGGCGGCGGCGAAGGGCGGCGGACGGCGGCGAAGGGCGGCAAAGGCTTTGCTTAGATCGCGACTGACGCGTTGTGGGCTCACCGAGGCAATTCCGAGAGTGTCCACCATCGGGAAGAAGCGACCGAAGAGATGGTCGAGTCCGATCACCTTGTTGAGAAGCGCGAATTCGCCCGTCCGATCAAATTGGACATCGACCACGTAGCGCTCCGCGGGCGCGATCACCACGCTCTCGATCCACGCCTCATGCGCGAATGGCCCGGCGTCGGTTGCGACGAGCTTCATGCGCGCGCCCGGAAATGAGAGATTGAGTGTGCGCGTGTTCGACACATTCGTGAAATAGAAGCGCACCACTTCACCGCGACGGACCGACAGCCGATACCTCGGCTCACCATTTACCAACAGCACGTTTCCAAACCGGCCCATCAGCGCGTGCGTCGGTGATTCCAGCCCAAACGGAATGAGGCCTCGATCGCCGACCAGAAGATCCTGCAGCATCAGGACCGCTTCTCGATTGGCGGGGACCTTCGTGCCGGGCTCCCGCACGAGAATGTTGCCGTACAGGCCGAGCGCCTGCTGGACGTCTTCGCGAATGTGCGGATGGTACCAGAAAATCCCTGCATCCGGGAACTTCAGTTTGTACGTGAATTCGTCGGCCACCCCATCGACTCCATCAAACGCGTTCTCCAGCCGGATGCCATGCCAATGAATGCTCGTCGAGTCCGCCAGACGATTTTTAAAGCGCACCATGATCTCGGATCCAGGCGCGACTTCGATCAGGGGGCCCGGATACTGCCCGTTGTACGAGTACATCGTGAAGGTCTGTCCGTTGATCGTGCGGCGGACGAGCTCGGCATCGAGATCGATGATCTGGCCGTCCTCAGCACGGATCACCTCGTTCGACTCCGCGTTGGGCAGCGGCACATCGGCGGCGGGAAGAAATGGCGTCACTGCAGGTCGTAGCGCCATTTCCGACGGCAGCATCGTCACACCGGGCGGCGTCGGAACCATTGGCCAGCCGGAGCTCTCGTGCTCGCCGTGATCCGTTGCGCCCGTGGACCCGGCGGCTCCCAGCGAGAACTCGAGCAAATCAGGCGGGAACGGCCGCGTGCTCGGCGACTGACCGCGCAGGATGATGCGGCCGCGCGGCTCGCGCACGCGCGCATTGTGCTCTGACGAGATAAGGATGTTGAACTTGTCGAACTCGATCGCGCGGAGTTGCACGCGCCCGTTCTTCACTTCGCCGAGCTTGATCAGCGAATCCATCTGCGGCGTCGTGGCCCACGCGATGTACGTACCCGTGGGCGGGAGGCCGGTCAGGAAGCCAATCGGGATGAATCGCGAATGGCCGTCCGCGGTCACGGCCACCGTGAAGGGACCGGGCGGACTCGAGAGCTCGACGCGCCCCGAAACGCCGCGGACGCCCGGGGCCGCCACGAGCTCGATGCAATACAGATCGTGGCTCGGGCCAAGCGGGGTGGCCGGATCGCACGGCCGCTGCCCGCCCGGTTCCTGTCCTTCGCAGATTCCCGCCGCGAAGACGAGGAGTGCTAGTGCTTCGCGCGCCTTGGCAATCCCAGGTCGCCCCACCGCGTGCGTCCGCGAACGATCGGCGCAGCGGTTCGCGGACTCAACGTCGTCGACGCCGACACGTCGAAGGTATACGCCCCCGTTTCGCCGCCCGCGCTGCTGCCGATCACGATGTCGTACGGTCCTGACGATACAACGGTGAACTGGATGAACGCAGTTTGATTGCCTGCGGAGCTGTCGTCGTTCTGAGAAACCAACGCGCGGTCGTAGTTGTCCAGATTCAGGATACGATAGAGGGCCAGGCTGGGATTGATCGCCGTCGAGTGCTCGGCAATCGTCAGCACCGTGCCTTGAACGAGCTGGATCCGCGCCACGTCGTAGTAGTGCGCCGTCACCGAGCTGTCGGCACAGTCGGCCGCGGTCAGCGAGTCGCCCACGGTCACGCCCCGCGCGACCCAGACTTGCCGGCAGCCGTTCATGGTCGATGGCCGCGGCACGGCCGCCAGCGTGTAGGCGCCTGTGCTGAACTGGTTGAACGAGTTCGCGCCGATGATGTACTCGCCGCCGGGCAGGATGATGTCGATCTGAGAGTTCCGGCCCCGGTCGGTCACATCCCCGCCCAGAACACTATCGTCATCAAACCCCACAAGGGGACCGGCCAGGCTAAAGAAATCGATCCATGCGTCGTTACTATCGCCCGGGGCTTGCGCCGGCGCCGGGAAGTTCGCGTGCATCGAGATGCGTATGCTCTGCTGCCCCGCAGGTAGATCGAGCGAGTAGAAATCGTAGAACCATCCGGCGCTCTGGAAGTTGCAGTCGGTGACCGAGAGCGCGGCGGTGACGGTATCCCCGAACGTGTAGGGCGTGAGAGTCGTGCAGGGATCCACCGCGGTGACGTGGTACAGCACGTCGGATACACCGGGCACGTGGGCGTGAATGGTGATGCTACCGCTGACGGAGCCCAGCCTTGCGGTCGTCGAGGCGACGCCGTTGACGTCCGTTGTGGTCGTCGCCGGAGTGAACGTCGCGCCCCCGCTGGGGGTCGCGCTCCAGGTCACATGCACGCCCTGAGCCGGTTGCCCGCTCGCGTCGAGGGCCACGAGGCTGAGCGGAAAAGCCAGCGTCGCGCCGGTCGCCGCGGACTGGCTATCGCCGGCAACGCCCGTGACCGATGCCGCCTGCGGGCCGGTCCCGGTGCTGTCGCCGCAGGCGGCGATAGCCGCCAGCGCGCCAGCGAGGACGACGGGAATGAACCGACTAAACAGCCTCATGGTGCCTCCTCATTATTTGGGCACGACGCGGTAGAGTACCTCGCCGTCTCGGATCATTCCGAATTGCTCCCGGGCCACGCGCTCCTGCACCGCGGGATTCGTCTCCAGGTCGTGCGCCAGCTTTGCCAGGGAATCGAGCTCCATCCGGAGGGCCGAGACGCGCGTACGCTCGTCCGCAAGCTGCCGCCGGATCGTGATCCAGTCGGCCGTGCCGTATTCCCCGCCCCACACGGCGAGCGCGAGCAGCCCGACACCCCCTGCGATCCCGGCAACGCGGATTCGGGTCACAGGCCGTAGAGATGGCGGCCGGGGTAGTGCGCCACGTCTCCGAGCTCTTCGGCGATGCGGAGCAGCTGATTGTATTTGGCGACCCGCTCGCTGCGTGACGCGCTGCCCGTCTTGATCTGCCCGACACCGGTCGCCACGGCGAGATCCGCGATGAACGTGTCTTCGGTCTCACCGGATCGATGCGAGATCACGGAGCCGTAGCCGTTGCCTCGCGCCAGCTCGATGCACTGCAGCGTCTCCGTGAGTGTGCCGATTTGATTCACCTTGATGAGGATGGCGTTCGCGACGCTCTCTTCGATGCCCCGTGCCAGCCGTTCGACGTTGGTGCAGAAGAGATCGTCGCCTACAAGTTGCACGCGCTCCTGCAGAGCCGCTGTGAGCTTTGCCCATCCCGTCCAGTCGTCCTCTGCCAGTCCGTCCTCGATGGACACGATCGGGTAGCGATCGATCCAGCTCTTATACAGCGCGATCATCTCGTCGGCGCTCTTCTGGCCGCCCTTGCTCTTCTTGAAGGTGTACATCTCGTCAGCGTAGAGCTCGGACGCCGCCACATCGAGCGCGATGGCGATGTCCTTCCCGGCCTCGAAACCCGCTGCCTCGATGGCCGCCATGATCGCTTCGAGCGCCGCCTCATCGTTCGGCAGATCCGGGGCGAAACCACCTTCGTCTCCGACCGCCGTCGAAAGCCCCCGCTTGGCCAGGACTTTCTTGAGCGCATGGAACGTTTCCACGCCCATGCGCAGCCCCTCCGGGAACGTCTCGGCGCCGATCGGCACCACCATGAATTCCTGGCAGTCCACGGTGTTCGCCGCGTGCGCGCCGCCGTTGAGGATGTTCATCATCGGGACCGGCAAGACGTGAGCCACCGGACCGCCCAGATAGCGATAGAGCGGTAGACCGGCTTCCTGTGCCGCGGCTCTGGCAACTGCAAGTGAAACGGCGAGAATCGCATTCGCGCCCAGGTGGCTTTTGTTGGGCGTGCCGTCGAGGTCGAGCATCGCGTAGTCCACCGCGATCTGATCCTCCGCCGACATGCCCTCGAGCCGCGGGCCGATCACTTCGTTCACGTTCTTGACGGCTTCGAGCACGCCCTTGCCGCCGTAGCGCTTGTTGTCCCCGTCGCGCAGCTCGACGGCCTCGTGCTCGCCCGTCGAGGCGCCGCTCGGAACGGCCGCCGTGCCACTCGCACCGCTGGCCAGGGTGACGTCGGTCTCGACGGTGGGATTGCCCCGGCTGTCGAGAATCTCGCGCGCATGTACGGAGATGACGGTGCTCATCGTGGAACGAACCCTACCGCGCCTTGGACTGAAGGGCAACCATCGCCGCGCGCACTTGGTCCCGCAGCCGCTCGCGATCTTCCGGACGCAATCCAGTCGTCATGATCGGCGGCGCGGCGAGCAAGCGAATCGGACGGGGGCGCAGTCGCCAGGCGCCCTTCGGCAAAATCTCGAACGTGTGATGGATGTAGACGGGCACGATGGGAACCTGCGCGGCGATCGCGAGGCCAAACGGCGCGTTCTTGAATGGCAGCAGCTCGCCCGTCCGGCTGCGCGTCCCCTCCGGGAACACGAGGATGGAAGACGTGCCCTCCCGAATCGTTCGCGCCGCCTCATCGTACGCCTCGAAGGCTTTCTTGCGGGCGGCCCGATCGATCGGAATGTGGCCCACGGCGCGCATGGCGCCGCCAAGCAGAGGGATCTTGAACAGCTCCTGCTTGGCGACGAACCGCACCGATCCAGGCAGCGTGGCGAACAACGCCCAGATGTCGAACATCGAGGAGTGGTTGGAGGCGTACATGACCGCCTGATCGCGCGGGATATGTTCCAGGCCTTCGGCAATCACTGGCGTGCCCGCAGCGCGGAGGATGTCGCGTGACCAATCCGTGCTGGCCCAATCGTAGACGCCACCGCGCCGGTTGCGCACACGGAACAGCCCGGCCACGACGGCACCGGTTGCGTGAACGATTGTTGAAGCGACGAGAACTACATAGTACCAGAGGGTGCGGAGACTCACGCGAAGTGATCGTATCCTGCCGGGAGCGACACGGGCTTGTTGTTGTCGAGCAGCCGCACGCCGCCGCGACGCCCGCCGGCGCCGCGGAGACAGGTACCAATCCGGCTCAACTGCAGACCGGTCTGCGAGCGGAACGCGGAGATGCTGGCATCACCGAACGTCGGCGGCATGGTGCATAGTAACTCGAATTCTTCGCCGCTGGCGACCGCCGCCAGCGGCGCCACATTCTCCCAGCACGGGATGTGCTCGAGGTTGATCTCGATGCCGACTTCGGACGCCGCGGCGAGATGCTGCGCATCGGCAGCGAGGCCGTCCGAGATATCGATCATCGCGCTGGCGCCGTGGCCCGCCAGCCACATGCCGGCTGCGATGCGCGGCTCCGGGCAGGCATAGCGGTTGCGCAAGGCGCCCGGCATGCTCTTGCCGGCGCGGAAGCGCTCGAGCGCCAGGGCCGCGCCACCCAGATAGCCGGTCACCCAGAGACCATCGCCCTCGCGCGCGCCGGAGCGACGCACGGGCCGTGCGGCCTCACCAATGACGCACACGTCGACGATGTATTGCTCGGAGCGCGTCAAATCGCCGCCCAGGACGCTCGCTTCGAGATTGTGCACCATGGTCGCGACTCCGGCCATGATGTCGGCAGCAGCATCGTTGCCCTGCTCACGGTTCGCCGGGACGCCCAGGGACACGAGCACGCCCAGCGGCCTTGCGCCCTCCGCCGCGAGATCGGACAAGGCGGAGCCAGCGGCGCGACAACCAATTTCCTTGAAGTCGAGCCAATCGGTCCGGAAATGGACGTTCTCGAGCGAGTTGTCGATGCTGATCGCGAGGTTCGTCGAGCCCAACGGAATCAACGCGCAGTCGTCACCGAGCTCCGAGCCGTCGCCCGTGATCTCGGCGATCCGCTGGATGATGCCGCGGACGCGATCGAATTCTTTGCCGGGACCGAGATTCATGGGAGGTTCATGCTTACAACACCTCTGGAGCCTCAAGTTCCACTAGAACTGGAGGTCTGGCGGGCGCCACGTCCTTCCAGGCGCGCCACACATCCGGAAGGGCCGCCAGGACGTCGGCTGGGCGCAGGCTGCGGGCCGTCCATTGCCGGGCGCCTTGCTCGGCGGCCCGGCCGAGGGCATGCGCGCCGAGTGCCGCAGCCTCGTCGGGCGCCGTTCCCCGGGCGAGAAATGCGCCGATGAACCCGGCGAGCAAATCACCGCTGCCGCCGGTGGCGAGGCCGGGATTGCCGCTCGCCACAACCCGCTCGGGGCCGCGCAGATCGGCGATGACTGTCGGCACACCCTTCAGCAGCACCGTGCACTTGAGCTTCGCGGCCGCGCGTGCCGCCGCCGACCAGCGATCGTTCGCGGCTTCGTCTGCCAACCCGTCGCCCACCAATGCACGGAATTCCCCCAGATGCGGCGTGCAAACGAGAGCCCGTTGGTGAAGGTTGGTGGAGGGTGGTGAAGGTTGGTGAAGGTAATGAAGGGCGTCTGCGTCGACCACGGTTGGCACTGCACGTCGAGCAAGGACCGCTGTGACAAAACTCGCGCGCGCCTGGCGCGGCTCGCGCCCGAGCCCCGGCCCCAGCACCACCGCATCCGCCCAGTCGACGGCTTCCAGGACCTGAGGCTCCGGCGTCTCGCCGAGCGCCGATTCCACGGTCAGGACGTCGGGGAGGCTCGCTTGCGCCGCGGCGATGGTCTCGCGGGCGGCGACGAGCTTCACGAGCCCCGCACCGGCGGCAAGGGCGGCACGCGCGGCATGCAGCGCGGCGCCGCTCATCCCGTCCGCGCCGCCGACGACGCAGACGCGCCCGCGATCGCCCTTGTGCATCTGTGGAGCCAGACGCGGTAGCCGCTCCGCTGCCCATCTATCAGTCACGAGTACGGGCGACGCGCTATCGGGAGGCGGGAAACCGATGTCGACCACGACGACCTTCCCACACCATTCACGCGCCAGCAGATGCCCGCGCCGTGGGCCCCCGAATGTCACCGTGAGCTGAGCCCGCACCGGGCCGTGCGCTTCGCCGCTCGTGAGATCGAGCCCCGTTGGCCCGTCCACCGCCAGAATCGGTGCGCCATAGGCAGCAAGTCGTTGGGCGAGGGCGAGCACATCGCCTTTCGCGGGTCCGGTGGCTCCGGTGCCGAGCAGCGCATCCACCGCGACGGCGGCTTTAGGCCACGTTTCTTCGCGGCCCAGCTCGCGCACGCCGTCGAGACGCGCGAGCGCGCGATTATCGATCGCGTCGTCCGTTTTGGGATCGACGGAGGCGACCCACACGGGAATGCCGACGGCGTGCAGCGCGCGGGCGATCACCCAGCCGTCGCCGCCGTTGTTGCCGGCTCCCGCGGCGACGAGCACACCGCCCGTGGTGGCGTCCGACATCTCGCCGACCAACACCTGCGCGACGGCCCGGCCCGCGGTTTCCATCAGCACGCGGCTCGGCACGCGGTACTGAGTGCGCGCCGCTGCATCCCACGCCGCCGCTTCGCTCGCCGACAGAACCGGAATTGGATTCACGGAATCACCACCCCCGCGTACCCCACCACCCGCGCGTTGTCGCCGGACACCCAACCGGAGTGGCGATAGTCTACCACGTCGGCTCGGGTCGCGCCCAGCGCCCTGGCGGCGGCGATGACGGTGGCCGCCGGCCCCCGCCCGCACATCGAAATCCGCTCGCGTTTGCAGCGCGCGAGCAGCTCCTCCCCATCCAACGCTCTGACAGCCTCCAGTGCGCGGGCATCCTTTGCCTCCGAAACCGCTGCGGGCTCATAATGATTGAGATCACTCGACGCTAGCAGCAACACCGGCTCCCCCGCGGCCTGAACGAGCCGGGCAAGCATGTCGCCGAGCTGACGCGCCGGCTCCCACGAATCCCACGCGAGCACCAACGGCACGATGCGTACATCCGACCGCAGCATCTTGAGAAACGGGAGCTCGACTTCGACAGCATGCTCGGCGCGATGGGCCTCGTGGTCGATTTCCACAACTCCCTTCGCAATTTCACGGAGCGCCGCGCTCGCGTCGGCATCCACAGGGACGTCGCCGAGGGGCGTCCGGAACGCACCCGACTCCCAGAGCGATACTCCGCTCTTTGCGTCGGAGATCCCCGTGTGATTCGGAGCAAGGATGACGACGAGTCCTGGAATCGTAACTCGAGTGAGCGTTATTGCGGCGGTGAGGCCGGAGTATAGATAGCCTGCGTGGGGCACGATGACACCGACGGTCGGACGGTCGGACGGGCGGACGGGCGCGCGGGCGTCGGCGAGTAATGTGGCGACGGTCGCCCGCAATTCGGCGGGATCAGAAGGATAGAACCGCCCGCTGACGGCGGGCGGACGGATGCTCACCCCGAAGAGGAGACTCCCGGCCAGCGATAGCCCGCTCCGGCCTTGAAGACCTCGGCGAACTCGTAGACGCGCTCGAAGTCCTCGAGGCGATCGTCGGGCTGGCGCGCCAGCAACCCGACGTCGATCAGCATGAAGACGATCTGACCGAAGTCGTCGGTGGTGTGGATGCCCCAATGCGTCATCACCGCCGACGCCAGCATCCCGAACTGCTCGAGGGCAAAGTCGCGGCAGGCCCACGCCAGCTCGACGCCGCTCAAGTGGCGGCGCGCCGGCAGGCGCGTCTGGGCAAATTCCAGCGCCGCGAGCACGAAGACGTAGGCGCGCTCGTTGTACTTGCCGTCGCGGCGGCGGATCTCCGCGAGCGCGGTTTCGAGAGTAGCGACGTCGCTCATCTGCGGGCTTCGCCCGGAGGTGGTGGAGGAGCTGGAGGTCCTGGAGGTGTTACCACACGAATGCCGCCGGAGCGGCGTTCAGCCGGCGGGTCGAGCAGCGCCAAAGCGAGCACGTCGTCAATAGTCTCCACGAGCTTGATGTCCAGCAACTTCTGTACCTCTTCGGGCAAGTCAATCAGGTCGTTCTTGTTCCGTGCGGGAACGAGCACGGACGTGACTCCAGCCCGTGCCGCAGCCGTCAGCTTTTCCTTCAATCCGCCAATCGGGAGCACCCTGCCCCGCAGCGTCAGCTCGCCCGTCATGGCGACATCGTGGCGTGCCGGCCTGCGGCACAAGAGCGACGCGAGCGCCGCGGCGATGGTGATGCCGGCCGAAGGACCATCCTTGGGGACGCCGCCGGCCGGGACGTGCAGATGGACATCCGACTGCGTGAACGACTCGAGCGGGATGCCGAGCGCGCTGGCACGGGCTCGCAGCAGACTCCAGGCCGCCTGTGCCGACTCCTTCATCACGTCGCCGAGCTGGCCGGTGAGGGTGATCTGGCCCTTGCCCGGCATGCGGATCGCTTCGATGAACATGATGTCGCCGCCCACCGGCGTCCACGCGAGTCCGGTCGCCACGCCGATCTCCGGCGCCCGGCCCGCGACCTCGCTCTGCACCTTCGGTTGCCCGGCGTACTTCTCGAGGTTCTTCGACGACACCCTCACCATCGTCGACTTCCCCTCGACCACTTCCAGGGCGGCCTTTCGCAGCACTCCCTGAATCTCGCGCTCGAGCTGCCGGACACCCGCTTCGCGCGTGTACTCGGCAATCAGCCGGTCGAGCGCACCGTCCGCGATGTGGGCTTGTTCGGCCCCCTTGTCCTTCCCTAACCCCGTCTCTTTCATCTGGCGCGGCATGAGGTAGCGCTTGGCGATCTGGAGCTTCTCGGACGGCGTGTAGCCGACGAGCGTCAGCTGCTCCATCCGGTCGAGCAACGGATCGGGGATCGGCACGGTGCTGTTCGCCGTCGCGATGAACATCACGCCCGAGAGGTCGAACGGCACCTCGAGGTAGTGGTCCACGAACGTCGAGTTCTGGGCCGGATCGAGCACCTCGAGCAACGCGGCGGTCGGATCGCCGCGCACGTCGGAGCCCATCTTGTCCACTTCGTCGAGCATCAAAACGGGAGTCCGTGTCTCACAGCGTTGCAACGCGTGAATAATGCGTCCCGGGATTGCGCCCACATACGTCCGCCGGTGCCCGCGGATCTCGGCTTCGTCGCGGACGCCGCCGAGCGATACGCGCGTGAACTTGCGGCCGAGCGCTTCGGAGATGCTCTGGCCCAGCGACGTCTTCCCGACCCCGGGTGGTCCTACGAAGCAGAGGATCGAGCCCTTCGCATCGGGATTCAGCGTCCGCACCGCCAGATACTCGAGGATGCGCTCCTTGATCGTCTTGAGATCATAGTGGTCGCGGTCGAGGATCTCGCGCGCCGCTTTGAGGTCGAGCCGGTCCTGGGTCACCCGGCTCCACGGCAACGCGGCAAACACGTCGAGGTAGGTACGCGCCACCTGATACTCGGCCGACTGCGGCGACATCTGGCGCAGCCGCTTCAGCTCGCGGTCGGCGACCTTTTTCCCTTCCGCCGAGAGCTGTGCGTCGTCGAGACGTTTGGCGAGCTCTTCCAGCTCGTCATCGCCCTCCCCTTCGCCCAACTCCTGGCGAATCACCTGCAGCTGCTCGCGGAGCACGTACTCGCGCTGATTCTGATCGAGCCGCGTCTTCACCTTTTCCTGGATCTGGCTGCCGACTTCGAGCACCTGGAGCTCTTGCACCAGGAAATCCGCCAGGCGCTCGAGCCGGCGCGTGACGTCGTCGATCGCGAGCAGCTCGGCCTTGGCCGGCAACGCGAGATCGAGGTTGGCGGCGATGAAGTCGGACAGCTTCCCAGCTTCCTGAATGCCCGCGAGCACCTCGTGCAGCTCGGCGCCGAGGTAGGGCGCGATGTCGATCACGCGCGAGAATTGCGCAATGACGGTCCGCTTCAGCGCCTCCGTGCGCGAGTCCTCCAGCAGGTTCTCTTGCAGCGGCTCGGGTTCCGCCATGAGCCACTTCTCGCCTTGCGCGATGTCCTTGAGCCGCGCGCGTTCCAACCCCTGCACCATGACCCGCACCGAGCCGTCGCCCAACTTGAGCATCCGTACGATGGTGCCGAGCGTCCCGACGTCGTAGAGCTGGTGCGGAAGCGTGTTCATCACCGCGCCCTCGGGCGGCTCCATCCCGCCCATCGACTTCACGACGCCGAGCAACAGGCGCTTTTCGCCCTGGATGATCTCGTCGATCAACTGAACGGCTTTGGGATCTGTGAGGGCCAGCGGCAAAACGACGTGGGGATAGACAACGAGCTGGCCCAGGGGAAGGACCGGCAGGCGTTCCACTAGGTCACTCGCACCGATTGGGCGCCCGACGAGCGTGGCGGTTGTTTGGCGAGCCGGATCTCGAGGAAGCCGTGCTCGTAGGTGGCGCGAATCGACGCGGGATCGACGACCACGGGCAACCGGAAGCGGCGCTCGAACGGCCCGATCTGCACTTCCATCGCGTGATAGTGCCGCCGGCCCTGCTGCCGGGGCAAGCGCTCGCCCGCGATCTTCAGGATTCCCTCGTCCAGCTCGACCTTGAAGTCGCCGGCCTGCATGCCCGCGATGTCCATGTGGACGATCAGCTCCTGGTCAGTTTCATAGACGTCGGTGCGCGGTTTCCATTTGGGCGAAGCGACGAACCCAACCGGACGGCCGTGGGCAACCTCATTGAAGTAGACGTCGAGTTCGTCGGCGAGGTGAACCGTGAGAGACCCCGACCCGCGGGAGGGACGGTTCGGCCCCCCTCCTCCAGTCGATCCGAACGAACCAATGTCACCCATGTGCGACTAATGTAATGCGCGGCGCAAGAAGGGCTAATTCAAGGTCGGATTGCCTGATAACGGCGCCTGTGAGACCTTACCCCCAATGAACCCGCAATCGCGTTTCCTGCTCACCGGCGCTCTCGCCTGCCTGCTCGGCTGCCGCCAGACGCCCCCACCGCCCCCGGCTGATAATGGTGCGGTGCTGCAACAGCTCCTGCAGATCGAAGACGAGATTGCCCAGGCCAATCGCAACTGCGACTACGCGTACTTCCGTAATATCGAGGCGGACGAGTTCCTCTTCACGGACGCGGCGGGCAACGTCACCACCAAGGAGCAGGACCTGGCGACCGAGAAAGACTGCCACAAGTCCGACGCCCCGTCCGTCGTCGATGAAGCGCGTCTCCTGAACTTTGGAGATGTCGCCATTCTGAGCGCGAGAAACAGCGTGACATTGAAAAACCGCGACGGCAAGGAGGTCGTGCGCCGCAACCGCTTCACGGATGTGTTCATGCGGCGCGACGGCCGATGGCAGCTCGTCAGTGGCCACTCGTCCCGCATACCCGAGCCGGCTACTTCAAGTACTTCGTCCAGATGAGCACGACACCGCACCCCGTCGCGACCTGCTGGTATTGAACCGGGGCGCTCGACGCACGCGGGTAGATCTCGACACCCGCCAGGTCCTTGGGCTTGTAGACGTGGACCTGATCCCAATCCGATAGAAATCCGTCGATGTAGAGCGTCGCGACGCACCACCCACGCCCCCCCGCCGAAGGACGCGGGAGCAGCGCCACAAAGTCCGTGAGCCCCTGCCCGCGCGCCAACGTGACGGACGGCATCGTCGTGAGGACCGAGCGTATCGACCCCGCGCCGGCAATCTCTTCCTCGGTGCGGTAGTAGCCGAGCCCGCTGCCGGCGCGCCGGCGGTCCTCAAAGTCCGCGAGCAGACGCGACTGCTGTCCGGTTACGCGCACCGGCGCCAAAACCACAGGGAGTGGGGCTAACGCGATCGGCAACCAGGTCGTGTCGCCAGGACGGAAATCCACGGCCTGCCCGGTGGGAGCCCGGCCGATCGCCTGCACGCTCACCCATTGCGTCCCGGGCGCGACGCCGCGAATCGTAAACGTGCCGTCATCATTGATCACCGTCGTTCCGCCTTCGCGGACGGTCACTCGGCCGCTCCAGACCGGCGTCTGCTCCAGCGTGGTCGCCTGGCCCCGCAACACCGCCGGCTCGCGCGCGGGCGCGAGCGCCACCGTCAGATCCTGCCGCCCGACCGCGCGCGCGCCGAGCTGCAGGTCGACCAATCCAGACGAATCCCGCTGCGCGTAGGCACGCAGCCCGATCTTCATGGTGGTCGCCACGCCGCACGCGTAGTACGTCCCGGTCGAGTCAGTTTTCACGGTGAGCTGACGCGGCTGCGTCTGAACGTTGGTCGGACCCGTCTGCACGATGCGCAGCCACTGCAGCAACACGCCGGCGCCGGCGAGATGCGCCTGCGTCTTGGCGTCCTGGACGAAGCCGAAGATCAACCCGCTGTCGGAGCGCATCATCAGATCCTGCCCGCAGCGGCGCCGCCACAGGGTGGCGAGCGACGGCGTGGCGACGCTCAGGGCGGAGTCCGAACCGGTGATGTCTACAGGAACGGCGAGCGTGAAGAGACCGGCGGAGTCCAGCCCGGGATGGGAAACGAACAACGTGTAGTGGCCGGGAGCGATGCTGTCGAGACGGAAGCGGCCGCTGCCATTCGTCTGGGCGTGCCGCTCGCTGCCGCGCACCCACACATCGGCGTCACGGAGCGGAGCGTGCGCCAGGCTGTCATAGACCGTTCCCAGCACCGCACGCTGGCCCAGGGCCACTTGTGGTACGAGCAACAGCAGAAACGACACGCGCATGACGCCCACAATACTTCGGGATTGCGGAGTGAGAAAGGGAAGCGTAGCCTCGCTCATGCCTACATCCTACCCCGCTCCCAGCCTGGAGCCCCGCGAGTTGCGCCGTGTCGTGCTGGCGGCGGCGGTCGGCAATATCATCGAGTGGTACGACTTCTACGTCTTCGGCAGCCTCGCCACGATCCTTTCCGTCAAGTTTTTCGAGCCGACGCATCCGGTGGCCGCGCTGCTCAGCACGATCGCGCTGTTCACCATCGGATTCTTGATCCGGCCGCTGGGGGCGCTGGTGTTCGGGCGGATCGGCGACCTCGTCGGCCGCAAGTACACCTTTCTCGTGACGCTGACCGGGATGGGCATTTCTACCGCGTTGATCGGCATAGTCCCGACGTACGCCAGCATCGGCCTCGCGGCGGCGATCCTGCTGTTCTTGTTGCGGCTCGTGCAGGGACTCTGCCTTGGCGGGGAATACGGAGGCGCGATCACCTACGTCGCCGAGCACGTTCCAGATGAGAAGCGGGGTTTCTATACGGGCTGGCTTCAGACTTCCCCCACACTGGGCATCGTCGTCTCGCTCGCGGTCGTCGCGGGAACGCGCATCGCGCTCGGCACGGAACGGTTCAACGCGTGGGGATGGCGGATTCCGTTCCTCGCATCGTTGCTGCTCGTCGCCGTCGCGATCTACATCCGCTGGCGGTTGCAGGAAACGCCGATCTTTCAGGAGATCAAGGCCAAGGGGCAGACCGCGGTCAATCCGTGGCGCGAAGCGTTTACGGGACCGAACCTGAAATACGTCGGCATCGCGACCATCGTCGTGCTGGGCCAGGGATGCGTCTGGTATTCCAGTCAGTTCTGGGCGCTGTTCTTCCTGCAGAACGTCACGAAACTCGATCTATTGAACTCCAGTTTGATCGTGGGGACAGGACTGCTCATCGCCACTCCCACCCTGGTGCTTTGTGGCTGGCTCTCCGACCGGATCGGCCGCAAGCCGATCATCTTGACCGGTTTTTTCCTCGCGGCCGTGACGTACTACCCGCTCTACGCCGCGCTCGGCAAGGTCGCCCAGCCCGGTGCAATCAATTACCCGCTCGCGATTCTGATTATCGTGGTTCTGGTGTCGTATGTCGGCATGGTGTACGGCCCCATCGCCGCGTTTCTCGCCGAGTATTTCCCGAGCCGCATCCGCTACACGTCCGTCTCGGTACCATATCACATCGGAAATGGGTGGGGCGGCGGCCTCGTGCCGTTCATCGCGAATGCGGTATGGGCCAGCACGCACAGCCTGGGACAAACGCTCGCGTATTCGATTTCGCTGCCGGCGGTGGCGCTGGTACTGTCGATCTTCCTGATGCCGGAAACGCGCGGGATGAAGATCTGGGGACCTAGCGAGCGGGCGTCAGCCGGCTCGCCTTGACCCAGAACCAATTGTCTGGCAGCCCGACTTTTCCCACGCCCCGCATCGTCGCAGGATAGCCGTACAGCGGGTCGTAGCCGACTTCGAGCACGTCACTCCGGCGCGCGCTCTGTTCGACGGCGTTGAACAGCCCTTCTACTGTATAGATCGACCACGGCTCGCGGGGCTTGCCCATCGACTTGCCACTCGTGTCGCGCAGCGCGACGGCGACGCCGCTCCGCACCTCGAGAATCGCGGGATTGGACGGCCAGGGGCAGAAGCAACCCACCGCGATCTGGAGGGGTGGGGATGAAGTTCACGCTGTGCTTGGTGACTTTCTTGTAGCCTCACATGAGGTCCTGAAACCGCAGGACGTTGAACGTAAAGAAGGTCGAGCGCACGAGGTATTTGCTTCCGAAGCGCCACCCGGCCTTGCCCGTGAGCAACGGATTCTCGAACTCCTGCTCCGCCCCGACCGCCACGCCCATCGGGTCACCCCATTGCGCGACGCGCTTGGCCAGGGGATGGCGCTCCGGATCACGCCACGACCGCCAGGCCGGTACTGCCTGCCAGACAAACAGGACGAGAAACAGGACGCCGAGACCGATGACCACGAATCCCGGCTGGCGGAACCCTTCGCTTTCCAGATAGAAAGGATAGAAGCTGCTGCGCAGCGAGCGCATCTCCTGGCTGTCGAACAGCTGGTTCTCGAGATCATCCGGCCACGGGGCGAGCTTCCCTTCGGCGGTCGAGGATTCGTCGCCGGCGGTGCGCACTACGAGAAAGCGCTTGCCCATCGCGAGCGCGGTATACGCGCCCGACTCCTCTCGGCTCGTCTCGATCCCGCTCCGGGTGTGAATCGTGTACTGGCGGATTCCCGTGTCGATGACGCGGTCGCCGGTGACGCGGGCGTAATAGCGCGGCGTGAGCGTGACATCGCGGATCGAGTCGAGATCCGCCTTCGCGAGCGGGTAGGGACCGCGCAGGAAGTTGGCGATGTAGCGGCGATCGCTCGTTCCGAGGAACACGGCCCCGACGAGAGCGAGCGTCCACACGACGAGGCGGCGCAGCGAGGTCGCACGAATGCGGGTGACGATCCAGCTGTCCATCGGAATCCCCCTGGCGCGGAGTCGGCACACTATAGCGAACGGGTTTTCTACAGGCTAGCATAGCGATATGCGATCTCTCCCCTGTGTCTCCGTGATGGCCCTCACCGTGCTGGCCGGGGCCTGCCAAAAGCCCGCCGCCAAGCCCGCCGCCGGGGTTCCCGACTTCCACAACCCGGCCGATCCCGGCTTCGCCCAGCAGGCGCCCGACAGCTACCGCGTCCGCTTCAGCACGACAAAAGGCGATTTCGTCATTGCCGTGCACCGCGCCTGGGCGCCACACGGGGCCGACCGTTTCTACAACCTGGTGCGCTCCGGTTTTTACGACGGCGTGCGCTTCTTTCGGGTGATTCCCGGCTTCATGGCGCAGTTCGGGATCCACGGCGATACGGGCGTGACGGCTGCGTGGCGGCCGCGCGTCATTCAGGACGATCCGGTGCGAGGCACCAACGGGCGCGGCATGATGACGTTCGCGACCGCGGGACCGGGAACGCGCACCACGCAGATTTTTATCAATTTCGGCGACAACAACCGGCTCGACGCGAGCGGGTTTGCGCCGTTCGGGCAGGTCGTCGAGGGCATGGAAGTGGTGGACGCACTGTACGGCGGGTACGGCGAGGGCGCGCCCAGCGGGCGCGGCCCGGATCAGTATCGGCTCAATGTCGAGGGCGAGAAGTATCTCGCCCGTCAGTTCCCCAAGCTCGACAAGATCAACAAAGCTACGGTCGAGTAATTTGCCGGAGCCGGCCCTGCGCTTCGCCGTTCGTTGAGTCGCGGCGCACGGCTTCGCGGAACGCGGCGATCGCGGCGGTGGTGTCGCCCTTCATCAGGTTGATGTTGCCGCGGAACGTCGACAGGTTCGACGACGTCGGGAACTGCTCCTCGTTGAGCCGCAAGATCGCGAACGCCTCGGGAAATTTCCCTCCCCGCGCAAGGCGAAACGCCGCGATGTTCAGCGTCGGCTCACCGAAGTCATAGGCCGCCCGGCCGTAGTAGCGCTCGCGCAGCGCGCGGTAGGCGCGCGCCGCGGAATCGGCGCCGGACGTTTGGGCCGTCTCCTGAATCAGCTGCTCGAGCGCCATCGGCCGGCTGACGCCGCGGTGGCAGGTATTGCAGGTCACCTCGACATGACTCGTCATCTGCGCGTGCTCGGGCAGGGTGTCGACCCGCCGGTTGATCTCTTCCACCATACGCATCATCTGCCGGGCGGTCAGCTTGGTGCGCTTCTCATCCTTGGCGAAGTCGAACTGCGCGAGCGGCTGTCCTTCCTGGCCGATGTGACAGTACTGGCAGCGCACGCCGAGCGCCCCGGCGAAGTTGCGCATGATCCCGACGACTTGCATCACGGGCGTGTTCTTGGGGATGACTTTGACGTTGATGAGCGAGTCGGGGGGAAAGCGGCCCGGCGCCTGCGCAGCAACGACTACGGGGGCGGCAAGGGCGGCAAGGGCGGCAATGAGAAAAACCACGGGGCGTGCGTTCATGGCTCAGACATACGCCATAGCGCCACGCCCCGCTATATCAATCCGCCAAACCCCTACGAATTCCTGACGCGCGTTCGGCGCAGAGCTACTCGTCGAGCAGATGGG
>Ga0193711_1000015_pt1 | contig 42579 bp, 37 predicted proteins | sample H3m2metaG_FD_144922 | JGI IMG/M metagenome (GOLD analysis project Ga0193711, IMG submission 144922) | Soil microbial communities from a riparian zone of the East river system, Colorado, United States - H3m2 | ecosystem: Environmental > Terrestrial > Soil > Riparian zone | place: USA: East River...
TGAAGGTCGCGCCCCGGCCGCTGCCTGCGCCGCCCGGATCCACCGAGATGTTGCCGCCGTGCTCCTTCACGATGCCCAGACAAATCGAGAGTCCGAGGCCCGTGCCTTCCCCTTCGGATTTGGTGCTGAAAAAGGGCTCGAACACGCGCTGCGCGACGGCCTCGGGAATTCCGGTCCCGTTGTCGGACACATGGACCGAGAGGCCGTCCGGCTCGCATTTGGTGGCGATTTCGATGCGTCCGCCACCTTCCCTGTGGCGGGTGCTCGCGATCGCCTGCGCAGCGTTGTTGATGATGTTCACGAACACCTGCTTGATCTGATTCGCGTGTACCTCGACTTCTGGGAGCCCCGGCTCGAAGGTGAGGGTGAGCTCGATGCGCGCCGCGAGCAGCTGGTTCTTCAGGAGCTGATGGGTGGACTCGAGAATGGGCCGGATCGATTGCAGCTGGCGCTCGCCTTCCTGGCGCCGCGCGAACGACAGCAGGTTGCGCACGATCGCCGAGGCGCGCTCGGCCTCCTGGCGAATAATCGCGAGCGGCTCGGCGAGACGCGGCGGCACATCCGGCGCTTCGCCGAGCAGGTCGCTGAACCCGACCACAGAGGCGAGAGGGTTGTTGAGGTCGTGCGCGACGCCGGCGATCAGCTGCCCGATCGCCGACATCTTCTCGGATTGCAGCAGCTGGTCCTGCAGCCGGCGTTTTTCGGTTTGGTCTTCGAACAGCAGCACGCTGGCGCCGGGCTCACCGGCGGGAATGGCGGTCACCAGCAGCGTCCGCTCGCCGGATCGGACCTCGACAGGAGTGGCGGGGCCTTCGGGCGAGAGCAACCGCGCAACGGGATCGACCCACGACGGCGGCAAGAGCGTCAGCCAGGGCCGTCCCGGAAGCGCGGTCACGGGCAGTTTGATCAGCTCCGCGAACATACGATTGGCACGCCGCACGGCGCCGTACGGATCCACGTAACAGATGGCCTGATTGAACGCGTCGACCGTCTGCTCCCACTCACGCTTGCCGCTCGACAACAGCTCCACCAGTCGTGCGTTCTCCAGTGCGATTCCGGCCTGTGCCAGAACCGCGCGCGTGAACATCAGCGCAGCCTCGTCGAGGCCGTTGGTGCCACCCTCTATTGCGACGGCACCGATCGTCCGCGACACCGCCACAATCGGGACGCCGAGCCAGCTCGCCGGCGCCGGCTTGTCGACTGTGACGTCCAGCTCGGCGGCACGCGCGGGGACGTTGTCTGGAAAAACGAGCGGCCCACGGCGGAGCGCGAGCTGCAACAACGGCTCGTCCGTCGTGGCGGGGCGGGGGCCGTTATGGTAGGTCACGACGAGCCGGTTGGTATCGACGTCCAGCAGCATCACCGACAGACGCTCCGGCGCCAGTTGCTCGGTCAGCACGCGGGCCACGATTTCGACAATGGTCACCGGCCGGAACGCACCGGCCAGCTCCTGCGACAGCGCGATCAGGCGCGTGAGAACCTCGGCCACCGAGTTCCCGCCTGTCATTTGCCTTCGTCCAGGAAGCGCGTCGGGACACGCGTGGCGGCGTCGACCAGCGCTTCGGCCGACTTGATGAAGCGGACCACGATCGGCAACGATCCCTGCAGGGCGACCTTCCGTTGCATGATCCCCGCGATCGGGCCGAGCTCCTTCTTGATGATCTGTTTCCAATAGCGGTATTCTGCCGTCAGGATGAACGGGGCCTGCTGCGCGTCCAACCGCGAGACGAGTTGCGCCGCCCGGCAGACGCCGCGTTCGAGATCGAGCAGGATCGCGACGTCATCGGGGACACCGATGGCGGGCTGCGCCGGCAGTACCAGCGCGACGGAACCGTGGGTCCACTCGGTAGACGCGGTGCGGTAGTCGTCGCTCGCGTTGATCGCCACACCATAGGCGGCGACCCACTCCGGCGAGGGGAACGCGTGCAGTGCCGCGGTCATGCGACCGCCCGCGCGAATCCGTCGAACAGCGCTCGTTCCGTGAGATCCTCCGGATGCCATTGGACAGCGACGATCCATCCCTCGTTCGTATTCGCCGGCTCCGCGCCCTCGATCACGCCATCGTCGGCCCACGCGACCGCTTTGAGTCCCGGTGCGAGGTCGCGGATTGCCTGGTGGTGCCGGCTGTTCACCGTGGCAGAGCGTGTGCCGAGCGTTTTCTCGAGGAGCGATCCCGCCTCTACGCGCACCGCGTGTCGGCGCGTTTCGTCGCTGTGAAGCACGGGGCCGGGCCGCTCGCTGTCCAGGTCCTGGTACAGCGTGCCGCCGAGCGCGACGTTGAGAATCTGAATTCCCCGGCAGATCGCGAGAATCGGAAGGCGGCGCGAGCGTGCCGCGGTGATGAGCGCCAACTCCGCGGCATCACGCACGGGATCGACGTCCCCGAGGCGGGGGTGCGGGGCCGCGCCGTAGCGATCGGGAGCGACGTCTTCACCACCGGTCAGCACGAGCCCCCGCACGGCAGCGAGCGCGGCGCTCGCGCGATCGGGCGCCAGCATCGTCGGCACCGCCAGTGGGACGAGGCCCGCGCTTTCGAGCGCGCGAACGTACGCGGTGTTCAGGGTGACGCGGTCGCGGCCATCGACCAGGCGGCGCGGCGCTGTCACAGCAACGGCCGGTGCCGCGCTCACGACGCTTGGGACGCGGGGCCGCCAAACAAGGGACAACGGGGATTGTTGACGCTCACCCACTCCACGCGAACCCCGTAGAGGTTCAGCGCGGTGCTCCCGCCGATGATCGTGCCGATCGCCGGATGACCCGCGGGCTCCTCCTGGTCGACGACCATCACACCCATCGCGCGCTGCGAGGTGTCGTCCACGACCAGCAGGCCGTAGCCGCGTGCCGGGAAGGCCGGTCCCCGGAATTGCATCGAGATCTTGCCCTCGGCGTCGCGACTGACGATCACCGCGCCCCGGTCATTCTTTTGAGGCTGGATGACGAGCACGGGGAGGGAATCGGGGAGGCCACGCGGCGGATCGGTGAGCGCGGCGCGGGCGTTGGAGAGCTGGGAAGCGATCAGCCCCGGACCGGCGAGCATCGCGATGCCGCACGTGGGCGAGCCGCTGCTACGGGTGCACGCAGCTGCCGGGAGCAGCAGCAGCAGGGAGACCAGCGGTCGGTTCATGGGGCCAATCTAACGCTAATGCGTCCAGACAGCGGTCAGGGTAACCGTCCGGACAGGCGCGAGCGTCTCCGGTACGAGGTCGTAGATGTAGTTGAGCACATTGGTGGCCAGCACGCGAACCTCGACGGGCCAGCTCCGCGGCTTCACGGACGCCCGCAGGTCGAGAACCTTTACTGGTACGCGCCGCGGATCGACGAAGCCCTCCAGTTCGATCCGTGCCGGCCGGCTCGCGAAGCGGAAATCGGCCCCCACGCCGAGCATTCCCAACGTGTAGTCGGCACCGAGCGTGAGCAGATGACGTGGCCGAAATGCGAGCGGTCCCTCCGTACTGTCTCCGGCGAGGCGCCGTCGCGTGTCGAGATAGGTATAGCCAAGCGTGGCTACGAGCCGGTCGGGAATGGGGGCCGCGATGAGGCTGGCGTCGAAGCCGGCGATGCGGGCGCGCACCACGTTCTGGAATTGAATCTTTACCGTGTCGGGCGGAACCAGCAGCAGCTGGGGCTCGATCAGGTCCCGGGCTTCCGTCCAGAACAGCGCGGCGTCGAACCGGATAAAGCGCAGCAGCGGCGGACTCGTGTGGCCGATCTCGAACGACCACGCGGTCTCAGGACGCAGCGTGGGATTCGGGACGACGTCGATTCCCTGAAAAGTGGTGTGGACGAACCGCTCCGCCATCGTCGGTGAGCGGAACCCGCGGCCGACCGATGCCCGCCACGTTCCCGCGGCGCTGAACGTGGTGCCGATGCGCGGGCTGACGACCGCCGTCAGCGAGCCGCCGTCGACCGCGAGGAAGTCGACCCGCGCCCCACCGCTCACGCGCACGGCGCCAAGGCGCTGCTCGCTCTGGCCGTAGGCGGCAAGTTCCGATTGGGAGTGAGTGCCGAAAATGTCGCTGGTGACGTCGGAGAATGTCGCCTCGGTGCCGACGATCACCGTGCGGGTGGAGTCGGGGTGCGCCTCGATCTGTCCCGCCGCGCCGAATCGATCGCCGATGCCGAACTCCCTCCCGAGCGCGGTCCCGTTGCGGCGAAGGTCTATGAAATGCGTGCGGAGCCACGATCCCCGGGCCGTCCAGGCAAATCGTGGCGAGACCATCGTTCGAATTCGGGCCGCGAAATAGCCTTTGCGTGAATCGGTCCGCGCACCGCGCTCGGACGTGTCGACTTTGAATGGCTGGAATACCTGACCCAGGTCGTCGCATTCCCCGCGGCTGCACCAGCTCAATGGCGCGTCGTACCGGTCGCCGGCCCACGCGCCTGAGACATCGACACGCGTGTTCGCGTGCTGCCAGCGCCCTCGTGCGGCGAAATGCAGATGGTCTTCTTGATCCTGCTGGCGGTACCCGTCGGAATGGCGATCGCCCAGCGATATCCTGCCGCCAAGAACGTCGGTCCCGTACGACGCCGCGAAGTCGGCGCCGCCCAGCATCCCGGGGTTGTCGCGGAACCGCCAGATCGGGTGCGGCGGATCGCCGTAGACTCCACCGGTTACGCGGAGGCGCGTATGCAGTCCAGCGGGGACGTCGCGCGTCGTCACGTTGATCACGCCGCCGAACGCTGCGGATCCGTACAGCGACGATCCCGCGCCCTTGAGAATCTCGACACTCTCGATCTCGTCCACCGCCAGCAGGTCCCAATTGATGCCGCCGCGGTCGCCTTGATTCATGGGAACGCCGTCGACGGTCATGAGGACACGAGAGTTAATTCCCTGCACGTATCCCGTCGAGCCGCGGATGTTGGTCTGCCCGTTCAACATTTGCAGACCGGCCACGTGATCGATCGCTTCCTCCACCGTGTTGACGGCTCGGCGCTCCAGGTCCCGCGCCGTCACCTGTGCCACACTGGTCGCGGGACGATCGCCGAAGTGCGGGACGCGATCGCTCACGACGTCCACCGGCGGGAGTGCGAGCGGCGCCGCCACGAGGGTGAAGTCGACCATCGTCGAGTCGCCCCCGGTGAGTGCGACGACAGTATCGACGGGCCCGTATCCGATCGCGGCGGCGTACACGCGGACGCGGCCGGCGGGCACGACAAGGATCCGGTACGAGCCCTGGAGGTCGGAGTGGGTCGAGAGCGTCGTGCCGCGAATGGCGACGCTCGCGCCGCTGATCGGGGCACCGTCTTTGTTCCGGACCGTGCCGCGCACCACGCCCTGGGCCGCCGCCGTCAGCGGCGCGACGACGAGGAGAAGCGTCGCTATGGCGCGCACGTGACGAAATCCGTCGCCGGCCGGAGGCTATCGAAGTTGACGACGAAGTCGATGTCGCCCGCCGCCGCCCCGCTCGGCACGGCGACCGAGCCAGGCTGTGTCGAGTCGTTGCGGCTGCGGTAGTAGCCCGCGACGCGCAGGTATTGCGTGTCCGCCGGAGTGAGAGTGAGCGTGCCCGGCTTTTTCCAGACCGCGAGCACCCATTCGTACGCACCGGGCGAGAGCGGCACACTGTACGCCGCGATCGAGTCCGTGAACGGCACCGATCCAGGTCTGGGGGGCTTCCGATTGTTGATGAGATCCGTGCAGGTCTGGGGAAACGTGAGATACGCGGCGATGAAGACATCCTCGGTATTGGCCGGGGCCACGCCGCGGAATCGCAGCGTCCCGCACAGACCGACCAGACTCGGCGCACAGATCGGCTCCGGCTCGAGGCCACGGCCACATGCGGCGAGGACGGCGATCAAGAACCAAACCTTGCGCATCCCAAGCAATTTGCCCTCGGCAGGGGATGCGTCAACTTGACCGCGGTTTTGCGCGGGAATAACGTTTCCCCATGCCACAGTACGAGTACCGCTGTACGGCGTGTGACGCGCTCTTCTCCCGCACAGAATCGATGGCAGAGCATGCCGCGCGGCCGCGTCCCACCTGTCCACAGTGCGATTCGCCCGCCGTGGAGCCCGTCTTCTCCGACTTTTTCGCCAAGACCGTCCGGAAGAGCTAGACACTGTTCGAGCGCCTGCGGGACGCCTTCCGCGCCGCCCTCGATGCGGCGTCGACCCCGGACTTGCGCTCGCTCGCCCGTCAGATGCGCGAGGCGGTCGTGGACGCGAAGGTTGCGGTTGCCGAAGTCCAGGAGGCTGTGGGGCGCACCGAGCGCGAGCTGGCACTCGAGCGCCAGCGGCTCGCGGACGCCGAGCGCCGTGGCCGGCTCGCCGGAGAGATTCAGGACGCCGAGACCGTTGCCGTCGCCGACCGCTTTGCGGCGAAACACCGCGAGCGTCTCGGTGTGCTCGAGCGAAAACTCGTCAATCAAAAGGAAGAGATGGCGCTCGCGCAGCGTGAGCTGGACGATATGCAAGCACAGCTCAAGACCGCCGAGCGGGACCGCCCCGCGATGGAAGCTCGGCAGTCCGCGCGGGAAGCCGGCGACGCCGAGTCTGGGTTGGATCTGCAGGACGAGCTGCTCAAGTCCGACATGGATCGGGCGTCACGCGAAGCCGCCGCGGCGCGCCAGCTCGAAGAGCTCAAAAAGAAAATGAGAAAGGAATAGCCGTGCTGCTGCTCGCGGTTTTTCAGATCCTCCACCAACCTCCACTCCCGCCACCACCTGATTTTACCAAACGCGCGCACACCTACAGCATCGTCGCCTACGATTCCGCCACCGGGGACCTCGGCATCGCGGTGCAGTCGAAATTCCCCAATGTCGGCGGCCTGGTGCCCTGGGCCCGCGCCGGGGTCGGAGCCGTGGCGACGCAGGCGCTGAGCAATACGGATTACGGCGAGAAAGGTCTGGAGCTCATGGCGCGAGGCGCCGCCGCGCCGGAAGCGATGCGGATCATCATGCGCACCGATCCGCAGCCATCGCAGCGACAGGTGGGGATGGTGGACGCGCATGGAAACTCCGCGAGCTGGACCGGCGACTCGACCTTCGATTGGGCAGGGGGAAGGACGGGCGGTCGGGCCGATGGGCAGATGGGCGGCAAAGGCCAACTGATCGTGGGTCGTACTTACGCGGCGCAAGCGAACATCATGGTGTCGGACGCGACCGTCCGAAACATGGCGGAGACGTTCGAGCGCAGCCGCGGGTCACTCGCCGACCGGTTGATCGCGGCGCTGGTAGCGGGGCAGGCGGGGGGCGGGGACAAGCGGGGAATGCAGTCGGCGGCGCTGCTCGTCGTGCGCGCCAAAGGCGGATACCTTGGCGGTACGGATCGCTACATCGACATCCGCGTCTACGACGCGCCCGATCCGATCAAGGAGCTGCAGCGGCTGTACGGGCTCCACAAGCTGTATTTCTTCACGAGTGATTCAGCAGATCTCATTCCGATCACCCCCGCGCTGCAGAAGGAGCTGGAGGCGATCTTGCTGACCGAGCCCGCGAATCAGCCGCAGAAGTGGCTCGTGGCCCCACAGCCTTCGCTGAATGACACGTTCCTCACGGCACTCGCGAACTTCATGTATTGGGAGAATTATGACGTGCGGGTGCGCATGGATGGGAAGATCGATCGCGTTGCGTTAGAAGACATTCGGAAGAACCGGGCCGGGCGTCCGCGGAGGTAATCGTATGGATGTGAAGCGTGGCCGCATGGTATTCCTCGGGTACGGAAAGTACTGGCGCTCGGATCGGATCCTCGGTCTGACGCCGATCGAGCAGGGGCGCGGACCGGGTCAACGCACCAACGTGTTCATCGAGGGCCAGAGCGAGCCGATCGTGGCCTCTCGCTCCGAGCAGGCGATCCTCGAAGACATGGGTGCCAGCGACGACAGCTTCCAGCAGGAAGCTCTGCGGCAGGCGACCCGCGAGCTGCTCGAGGCGTTCCACGAGTTCTCGCCCGTGCTTCGGCGCGCACTCCAGAACGAGCATCACTTCGACGTCGAGAAGTGGGAGGGACGGCTCGGCACATTGCTGAGACCGGCCGAGCATCCCGACTCCGCGGAGCAGGACGACCTGTTCGACCGATGAACGACGAACGCAAGTTCTTCGGCCATCCGCGCGGCCTCGCCACGCTCTTCTTCACGGAGATGTGGGAGCGCTTCAGCTATTACGGGATGCGCGGCTTTCTCATCCTGTACATGACGAAGGCGCTCGCCTTCACCGACACACAGGCGAGCAACGCCTACACGATGTACGTCTCCAGCGTCTGGCTCACACCGATCCTGGGCGGATTGATCGCCGACGCCTGGCTCGGACAATACCGCAGCGTGCTGCTCGGTGGGATCATCATCGCGCTCGGCCACTTCACGCTGGCGTTCCATGGTCTCCCCTTTCTCTATGCCGGCCTCGCTTTGATCGTGATCGGCACCGGACTGCTGAAGCCAAACATCAGCACGCTCGTGGGCGGACTCTATGAACCCGGCGATGAACGGCGCGACGCCGGGTTTTCGCTGTTCTACATGGGCATCAACCTCGGCGCGTTCCTCGGTCCTATCGTCGCCGGACGGATCGCCGAGGGCATCGACTGGCATCTTGGATTCGCGTGTGCCGGGTTCGGCATGATCCTCGGCCTTACGCAGTACGTTCTCGGCCGCCGCCACCTGCAGCCCGCGGTCGAGCGCATCGCCGCGCAGAAGGCGGCACGCCGGGCAGCCGACGCGACCGCGGCCGGTGGGCAGGGCGGGCGGAGTCCGCTCACCGCTGACGACTGGCGCCGGATCTCGGCCGTCTTCGTGCTGTTCATCTTCGCGTCGCTGTTCTGGGGCGCGTACGAGCAGGCAGGCTCGACCTTGACGCTGTTCGCCGACCGCTACGTCCATCTCGAGCTGCTGGGGCTCCGCTTGTATGCGTCCTGGTTCGTGTCGGTCCAGGCGGCGTTCGTCATTCTGCTCTCGCCGCTGTTCGCCTGGCTCTGGGTGCGGCTCGGGCCGAGGCAGCCTTCGAGTCCAGCCAAGTTTGCGATCGCGCTCCTCTTTGTCGGACTGGCGTTCCTGCTGCTCATCCCCGCCGGATCCTTGGCGCAACAAGGCATCAAGGTGTCCCCGCTCTGGCTGATCGCCGCCTATTTCATCCAGGAGCTCGGCGAGCTCTGTCTCAGTCCCGTGGGCCTGTCCCTGGTCACGAAAGTCGCGCCGGTGAAACTCGTCAGCTTCGTGATGGGAATCTTCTTCCTCTCAAATTTCCTGGGGAATTTGCTCGCCGGCTGGTCGGCGCGGTTCGTCAGCACGGTGCCGCTCGTGACGTTGTTCGGCGTCACGGCCGCCGTGACGATCGGCGCCGGGCTCGTGCTCTTTCTGCTGCTGCGCCCCGTCAGGAGTCTGATGGGCGGCGTGCGGTAGATGGCGCAGCCAGTCACACCGCAAAGGGACACCGCCGGCTGGTTCGGCCACCCTCGCGGCCTCTCGACGCTGTTCTTCACCGAGATGTGGGAGCGCTTCAGCTTCTACGGTCTCAAAGCGCTGCTGATTCTCTTCATGACCGCGGCGGTGACGCAGGGCGGCCTGGGGTTCACCGACCAGCGCGCCGGCAACGTCATCGGATGGTACGGCTTCGGCGTCTACGCGTCGGCGATTTTCGGGGGTTTGGCAGCCGACAAAGTCCTCGGTCAGTATCGCAGCGTTCTGACGGGCGGCATCATCATCGCGCTCGGCCATTTCAGCATGGCGGTGCCGACCGTTCCGACGTTCTACCTCGGTCTCTGCCTCATCGTCGTCGGGACCGGGCTGCTGAAGCCGAACGCGAGCACGATGGTGGGCGCGCTGTACGACCGGGAGGACGCTCGGCGTGACGCCGGCTTTTCAATCTTCTACGTGGGCATCAACGTCGGCGCGTTCGTCGCGCCGCTCGTCGTCGGAACGCTGGGGCAAAAGGTCAACTGGCACGTCGGCTTCGCCTGCGCCGGCGTCGGCATGATCATCGGCTTGATCCAATACGTGGCGGGAAGGCCGCGCCTCATGCCGGCGCTCGAGCGCCTGGGCCAAACCGACACGCATGCTGCGCGCTCGTCGGAACCGTGGTGGCGGTTCCAGCGCGATGAGTGGGGACGCGTCGCAGCGATTGCCGTGCTCTTCGTGTTCTCGTCGATCTTCTGGGGAGCGTTCGAGCAGGCGTCGTCGAGTCTCAACCTGTTCGCCGACCGGCTGACGCGGAACACCGCCTTCGGGTACAACTTCCCGTCGACGTGGTATCAGGCGCTGAATTCGATGTTCATGATCTTCGGTCTGGCGCCGCTGATCGGCTGGTTCTGGATCCGTCTTGGGGCGCGTCAGCCTTCGAGTCCGGTGAAGTTCGCGCTCGGTTTGTTCTTTGTCGGCCTCGGATTCGTCCTCATCGTTCCCGCCGCCAGGATGACACAGCAGGGCGTGCTGGTCAGTCCCTGGTGGCTCATTGGGCTCTACTTCCTGCACACGATCGGCGAGCTGTGCCTCAGCCCCGTCGGCCTTTCGATTGTGACGAAGCTGGCCCCGCCTCGCATCGTGGGTGCGATGATGGGACTGTGGTTTCTCTCGATCGCCGTGGGAAACAAGTTGGCGGGGATGGCGGGAGGACTGTTCGAGACGTTGCCGTTGCCCAAACTGTTTGGCGCGGTGGCAGGCGTGGCGTTTGCTGCCGCGCTGATCTTGCTGGCGATTACGCCCTGGTTACGGAAGCTGATGGGTGGAGTGCGATAACTGCGAGTGTCCAATGTTCAGTGATCAATGATCATTGATCATTGGACATTGATCATTGGACATTGATCATTGGACATTTTTTAGGGCGCGTGCCAAGTCAGATCGCCTATCTCTGCAGCGGCTCGAATCTTCAAAGCATCTGAGTCTGTGCTGAAACCCACCGCGACAAACGGTTTCGGCGCCCTGTTCCACAGCCGCCGATAATCACTGAACGGATCGCGGCGCTCCTCGTGCCAGGAGCCGTCCGCATCCTCGGCGCGCTGGAGGATTACCACCATCCGGTTGTGCCCAGCCCAGCTGGCGAAGCTCTCCCCGCGACTCTCCCGATTTCCCCACGCGTACGCGATGGAGCGCCCGTCCTGGAACGTCACCACCACGCGGATCGGGCTGTCGTCCCCAGCGCGGCGTTTCAGGTCGGCGCCGCGCAGTGGCGTGCCGGCGCGCCAGCGCCAGCTGATCGTCCCTTGCCGCTGTGATGGCGCAGGAGGAATGGCAGGCCGCAGCCGGTAGGTGACCATCCCACCCTGACCGGTGGCGGTGATGCGCATGGTGTGGGCGCGCGTGATTTCGACAATCGGTGGCTCCACGCCCTGCATTCGCGTGAGCTTCCACCCTGGCGGGAGTCCCGGCCCGGGGGGGACAATCGCGAGGTTGGTGAGCGTTTGCGCCAGCGCCAACAACACGCTCACATCGGCTCCTCGGCAAAGTGACAGGCCGCCAGGTGGCCCGGGGTGATGGGCCGCAGCGGTGGCGGCTCTGTGCGGCAGCGCTCGTTCTTGCGCGGATGCGGGCAGCGCGGATGAAACGGGCAGCCGGAAGGCGGATGTGCGGGCGAGGGGATGTCGCCGGGGAGCAGGATGCGCTGCTTGGTAGAGTGGGGGGTCGGCTCCGGAATCGCCGACAGCAGGGCGCGCGTGTAGGGATGGCGTGGCTGCGCGTAGATCTCCGCCGCCGGTGCGCGTTCCACGATCTTGCCGAGGTACATGACCGCGACGTCGTCGGCGATGTGCCGCACCACCGCGAGGTCGTGCGCGATGAACAGGTACGTGAGCCGGCGCTTCCCCTGCAGATCGGCGAGCAGGTTCAGGACCTGTGCCTGCACCGACACGTCGAGCGCGCTCACGGGTTCGTCGCAGACGATGAACTGCGGCTCGACCGACAGCGCCCGGGCGATCCCCACGCGCTGCCGCTGCCCACCCGACAGCTCGTGCGGGTAGCGTTTGGCAAACGCGGCGTCGAGTCCGACCTCGTCGAGCAGCGCCGCGACGGCGCCCTTCAGCCCGTGAATTTCCAGCGGCTCGCGCAGCGTGTCTTCGACCGTCATGCGCGGATTGAGTGAGCCGTAGGGATCCTGGAACACGATCTGCATCCGGCGCCGCAGCCCGCGCAACCGCGTGGCGTCCAGCGCGAAGACGTCGTTGTCATCGAACAAGACTTTTCCCGACGTCGGTTCCTGGAGCCGGAGCATCGTCCGTCCGACGGTCGTCTTCCCCGAGCCCGATTCACCCACCAGGCCCAGGGTGCGGCCGGCGGCGATCGTAAACGACACGCCGTCCACCGCGCGCACGGGTGCCCGCGCCCGTCCGAGGCCGAACCAGCTCCGCTCGCCGGCGTAGTGTTTCACCAGATCGCGGACGTCGACGAGCGTCATGGCTTCGGCACCTTGCGCTCGGGTTCAGAGACGAGCCAGCAGCGGGCCGTGTGACCCGTTTCGTCGCCGACTTCCAGCAGCGGCGGCTCCTCCGCGGCGCATTTCTCCCACGCGTACGGACAGCGCGGATGAAAGCGGCACCCCGGCGGCCACGCCGTCGCGGCCGGTACCTGGCCGGGGATGGCGTGCAGGCGTGCGCGCGGGGCGTCGATGCGCGGGACGGCGGCAAGGAGCCCTTCGGTGTAAGGATGCGTCGGCCGCTCGAACAGCGCGTCGGTCGGCGCGGTCTCGACGACGCGTCCCGCGTACATCACCACGACGCGATCCGCGTGACCGGCGACGACGCCGAGGTCATGGGTGATCAGCAGTACCGCCATACCCAGCTCGCGCTGCAACTGGTCGAGCAGCTCGAGGATCTGCGCCTGGATCGTGACGTCGAGAGCGGTCGTCGGCTCGTCCGCAATCAAGACCTTGGGGTGGCATACGAGCGCCATCGCGATCATGACGCGCTGGCGCATGCCACCCGAGAGCTGATGGGGATAGTGATCCACGCGCTCGTCGGGGTCGGGGATGCCGACCAGGCGCAACATTTCGATGGCGCGGGCCCGCGCAGCTTTCCGGGACAGGTGTTGGTGGATGATGGCGGCTTCGGCAATCTGATCCCCGACCGTGAATACGGGGTTCAGCGACGTCATCGGCTCCTGGAAGATCATCGCGATCTGATTGCCGCGAACGGCGCGCAGTTCGGGAGCAGGGAGGGCGAGTAGATTGCGGCCTTCGAATTCGATCAGGCTGCCGGGGAGCACGTGGCCCGGCGGTTCCGGCACGAGCCGGAGAATGGAGAGGGACGTGACGGTCTTGCCGCAGCCCGATTCGCCGACGATCCCCAGTGTCTCGCCGGGATACAGCTCGAACGAGACGTCGTCCACCGCCCGCGCGGTTCCCTTGCCGTGCTCGGTGACGAAATAGGTCTTCAGATTGCGGACGCGGAGGAGCACGGGAGGCAAACCGGGGGCGGGGGTCGTCACGCGGGCTCCTCGCGTGGATCGAGCGCATCCCGCACGCCGTCGGCGACCGCATTCAGCGACATCACGACCAAGGAGATAGCGAGGCCCGGAAAGAGGGTCGACCACGGCGCCGTGTAGATGCTCGGCGCGCCATCCGCAATCATGTTGCCCCAGCTCGCGCCCGGCGGTTTGATGCCGATGCCGAGGAAGGATAACGACGCTTCGAGCAGGAGCACGTTCCCGACGCCCAACGCCGCGGACACGATGATCGGGGCGGCGGCATTCGGAAGAACGTGGCGAAAGATAACGCGCCGCGTGTCCGCGCCGAGCGCATGCGCCGCGACGACGAAATCGCGCTGCCGCAGGGAGAGCACCTCTGCGCGGACGAGCCGGCTGGTGCCGAACCACGACGTCAGGCCGATGGTGATGACGAGGGCCGCGAACGGGAGGCCGTCCCACAGCGCGACGGCCATGAGGAGGATGAAGATCCGAGGCAGGGCGAGGCCGACGTCGACCCCGCGCATCAGGATGGCATCGATCCAGCGCTGGTAGTAGCCCGCGACCGCCCCCACCAGCGTTCCGAGCGAAACGGCCATCAGTGCCCCCAGGGCGCCGATGCCGAGCGACACGCGTGCGCCGTACACCACCCGGCTCCAGAGATCACGGCTCAGGTAGTCCGTCCCCAGCAGGAATGTCCACGAGGGTGCGTGATTCTTGAGATGAATGATGTCGAGCTGCTTGCTCGGATCGAAAGGCGCGACGAGCGGCGCCGCCAGCGCGACGATGACCAGAAACGTCAGGATCCCGAGGCCCCACGACGTTGTCCGCTGGCGGAAAAAACGGCGCCAGCGCTCGCTGCGCAGCCCGCGATGGCGGAGCGCGCGGACGGCTTCGGCGGCGACGACCAGCGCGACGACCAGCGCCAGCCACGTTCCCAGCGTCATGCGGTCAGCACGTGGGCATCGGGGTCCACCGGCACGCGCAGCCGCGGATCGGCGATGCCCAGGAGGATGTCGGCGAGCAGATTCCCGCTGACCACCACGACGCTCGCGGTCAAGGCGGTCGCGGTGACGAGCGGGTAGTCGCGGGAGAGGATCGCGTCGAAGGCCAGGCGCCCCATCCCCGGCCAGGCATAGATCGTTTCGATCAGCACGGCGCCCGTGAGCAGGAACGGAAACGCGAGCCCGAAGCGCGTGATAAAGGAGAGCAAGGCGTTGCGGAGCTGATGCTGGAGTACGACACGGCGTTCCGGGACGCCCTTGGCGCGCGCGGTGCGCACGAAGTCCTGCGTGGCCACCTCGAGCATCGCCGCCCGTTGGAAGCGCGCCGTTCCGGCCGCACCGACCAGTCCGAGCGTGGCGGCAGGCAGCACGAGGTGCCAGAGACGATCCGCGACGCAGTACAGCGAATCGACGAGCGGACAGAGTACGGGGTCGTTGGGCCCGCCCACCGGAAACCACCGCAGCTTCTCGCCGAAGACGAGTAACAGGAGGAGCGCGAGCCAGAATGTGGGCAGGGAATAGATGAAGAGCGTGACATTCCCGATGACGACATCAGGAAGGCGATTCACGCGGACCGCCTGGTAGATGCCCAGCGCAAGACCGAGGAGGAAATCCAGCGCCAACGCCGCGCCGGCGAGCTGCAGCGTGAACGGGATCGTGTCCGCGATCGCGTCCCGCACGGGGCGATGCAGCGAGAACGAATACCCGAGATTGCCGTGCGCCAATGCGATGAGGTAGAGCCCGTACTGCTCGGGGATCGACTTGTCGAGCCCGAATTGCGCGATGAGCCGGTTGCACTCGATCTGGTCTACGTACTCGCCTCCGCCGATATGCGCACACGGCCTTCCCGGCGCGAGATGAATCAGAATGAAGACGAACGTGACGACGGCGAAGATGATCGCGACGGACGCGACGAGGCGCCGCAGAAGCCACGCCGCCCCTGTCACTTATGGCTCCACGCGGTCTCGATCGATCAACCGGTCGGGAGGAATGCGCCAGGTGCGCAGCAGCGAGGCCCAGGAATCGGGCCGGAACTGGACGTTGTCGACGCGCTTGTGGACGGCCGCCACATTGTCGAGGGCATAGAGAAACACCGCCGGCGCATCGGCGTTCAGCGTTTCGATCGCGGCCCGCCACAGGGGGCGCGCCCGATCGCGCGTGGTGGCGGTCACGGCCCGGTCCACCAGGCGCTCGAACTCGGGATTGTAGTAGCGGCCGACATTGGAGCCGCCGAACCCGGCCTGCGTCCAAGTCTGCGCGATCCCCGAGCTCGGCGATGGATCGTTACTCCGGGAGAGAATCGCGCCGTCATACTTTCCGGTCACGACGCGTTGGCCGACCACCGAGGGCTCCAGCTCGTCGACTTCGACGTGGACGCCGATCCCCCGATATTGCTCCTGCAACAGCCGCGCGTATTGTCGCCGCAGCACACTCGAGGTGGGGACGAGAATGTGGAACGTGAGCGGCTGCCCGTCCTTGTCGCGGACACCGTCGCCGTCATGGTCGCGCCAGCCTTTTGCGTTCAGGATGCGGCCGGCCTGTGCGGTGTCGTACGGCAACTGTCGGAGGTCCGGGTCCCAGATCCACGACAGCAGTTCCGACGTCGGACCCGGCGGGACCTTGGCCAGGTCGCCGAGCGCGCTTTTCAGGAGACTGGCGCGATCCACCGCCATGACCAGCGCGCGACGCACATCCCGATCTGAAAAGATGGGATGGGGGAGCGTCGAGTCCGACTGCGAGCGCAGGTTGAACGAGAGGTAGGTGTAGACGTTGCCGACATAGGTGTAGATGGCGAGCTGCTTTGCCTCACGCGCCCGGTTCACGTTGTCCGGTGTCACCAGCTGTTCGCGGATGTCCGCCTGATCGGCGATCACCTGCTGGACGGCGACCTGGAGATTGGGCGTGAATCGCCAGATGAGTCGCCGAATCCCGGGCCTGCCGAGGAAGAAGGTCGAATCGGCGACGAGCTCGATGGACTGCGCCGACTGCCACCGGACGAACCGGTAGGGGCCGTCGCCCACGGGCTGCCGGCCGAACGGCGCCGTGCGCCATTGATCGCGCGGGACGGGCCGGAGCAGATGGGCCGGCAGGATACGCATGTGGTATACGGCGTCGTAGAACATTTCGGGATACCGCTCCCGGAACCGAAACACGGCGGTGAGCGAATCCCGCTGCGTGACGCTGGCGATGCGGCGCAGCTTGGGCCGGAACGGCGAGGCGACGGCCGAATCGGTGTACGCGTTGAAGGTGAACTCTACGTCCGCGGCGGTGACCGGCTGCCCGTCGTGCCAGCGCGCGCGCGGATCGAGGTGGAACACCAGCGTCAGCGGTCCGTCCCATTCCCATTTTTGCGCGAGCAGCGGCTGGAAGTCTTCATCGCCGAGCGTGTTTTGGGACATCCCCACGTCGGCGAGCTTCAGAAACAGCTGTTCGCCGACGTCGTTGGCGACGATTTCTTCGGTCGACGGCGGCAGCAGCGTGCCCGGCTCGGCCACCTGCGCGTCGATGAGCGTGCCGCAGTTTTCGCCGGTGCACCCGCCGCGGCGCTCGCATGAAGCGAGCACGGCGACGACGAGCGCGATGCAGACACAGAGCTGGGGAGAGGAGCGCCGTAGCATGGCGCTTAACATTTCACCGGGGGGCGAGAGAAGCAATGACGTCGGACGGTCGGATGGTCGGACGGTCTGACGGTCGCAAGTCCCTCCAGGTGTTGATGATGGCATCTGCGACTTCACCGAAGCTCACCGCACGCCCGAGGACCGCTGCGAGAGTCGTTCCCCCGTTGAACGACGAGGGTTGTGTCGCATCGACCAGGATCGATCCATGCTGCAGGAAAGCATCACCGCGCCGGACTTGCGCTGACCCCACCAGCTTGCGGTGGTTCGCGAGGATCTCACCCCCAACCGACATTGCAAAACACGACGCTGGACGGTCGGACGGTCGAACGGCCGGACGGTCTCCCGCCAGCACGGCGTCGACGCCCAGAGACTGCAATGCCGCGGCGATCCGAGTGTGGATCTGGCAGTACGCATTGCGCAGGGAACCGAAGTGTGCAATTGGCGCGGCGACGGCGTACGTCACCTCATGCTCATGCCACACGGCTTTTCCACCGGTTGGGCGACGTACAACCGGGATCTCTTGGACAGTGAGCGTCTGGTTGCGTCCGATTGAGAGTGTTGGAGGGTTCCAGCAATACAATCGAAGTGACGCGCTCCCGGCACGAACGGCATCGTCCAGCAGCGCCACATCAGCGGCCATGTTTTCGATGCCAGAATGTCCCTGAGCATCGACGATCAGCTTCCACAGGCCGTCCGGCCGTCCGACCGTCCGACCGTCAGACTTCAGCGTAAGCTTCCACCGGCGGACATGTACACACCAGGTTCCGATCGCCGAACGCGGCATCGATGCGGCTGACGGGCGGCCACACCTTATGATCCCGCGTCGCGGCGGTCGGGAACCCGGCGCGGTCGCGCGCGTACGGCCGGTCCCAGGTGTCGCTCAGCAGATCGGCGAGCGGGTGCGGCGCGTGCTTCAGCAGGTTGTTGTCGCGATCGGCTTCGCCGGTCTCGATCTCGCGAATCTCGCCGCGAATCGCGATCAACGCGTCCACGAACCGGTCCAGCTCCACCTTCGGCTCGCTCTCCGTCGGCTCCACCATCAAGGTGCCTGCCACGGGAAACGAGACGGTCGGCGGATGGAAGCCGTAGTCGATGAGCCGCTTGGCGATGTCCTCGACATCCACGCCCGCCGAGCTCTTGAAGGCCCTGGTGTCGATAATGCACTCGTGCGCGACCAGACCGTGCTGCCCGGCGTACAGCAATTCGTAGTGTCCGCCTTCCTGCAGCCGCTTCGCGATGTAGTTGGCGTTGAGGATGGCGACTTTAGTCGCCAACGCCAGCCCGTCTCGTCCCATCATGGCGATATACGCCCACGAGATGGGCAGAATTGACGGGCTGCCCCACGGCGCCGCGGAGACGGTGCCGGCGCTTTCGCCCAATGGAATCCCGACGTCCACCACCGGGTGCGTCGGGAGGTGCGGTGTCAGATGCTCCGCGACGCCGATCGGTCCCATGCCCGGCCCACCGCCGCCGTGGGGGATGCAGAACGTTTTGTGGAGGTTGAGATGGCAGACGTCGGCACCCACGTCGCCGGGTCGGCACAGGCCGACCTGTGCATTCATGTTCGCGCCATCCATATAGACCTGGCCGCCGTACTGGTGCACGATGCGGCAGACTTTTTTGATCGACGCCTCGAACACGCCGTGCGTGGACGGATACGTCACCATCAAGGCACCCAGCGTCGCCTGGTGCTCTTTGGCCTTCGCTTCGAGATCGGCGACGTCGATGTTGCCCTGGGCGTCGGTCTTCACCACGACGACGGTCATTCCCGCCATCACCGCGCTCGCCGGATTGGTGCCATGCGCCGACTGCGGGATCAGGCAGGTGATGCGATGGGCCTCGCCCCGGTGGCGGTGGTACGCGCGAATCACGAGCAGTCCCGCAAACTCCCCCTGGGACCCCGCATTCGGCTGCAGCGACACTCGCGCGAACCCGGTGATCTCGGCGAGCCACTCCTCGAGCTGGCGGAACAGCGTCGCATACCCCTGCGCCTGCGACCGCGGCGCGAAGGGGTGCAGGCCGTTGAAGCCGCGCCAGGTGATCGGAATCATCTCGGTCGTGGCGTTGAGCTTCATCGTGCAGGAGCCGAGCGGGATCATCGCCGCCGTCAACGAGAGGTCGCGGTCCTCGAGCTTCTTCAAATACCGCAACATCTCCGTCTCGGAGTGATGCGTGTTGAAGACCGGGTGTGTGCAGAACGGCGTGGTGCGGGCGAACGATTCGGGGATGGCGGACCCACTTCGCGCGGGCGCGGCACGCTGCGTCCCGAGATCGCGTCCGAGCGGCGCCGCAAATGCGGCCACCACGTCGGTCAGGTCGTCATCGGTAACCGTTTCGTCGAACGCCACGCCGATGCGCGTTTGCGACAGCGTCCGCAGGTTGATCTGCTTCACGCGCGCGACGTCCATGATGCGCGGCAGCACATCCGCCGGTACGTCGACGGCCAGCGTATCGAAGAAATGAGGATAGGCGAGGCTGTATCCCAGCTTTTCGAGCGCCGCGGCGAGCGATCTCGTGTACGCGTGCACCCGCCGCGCGATGCGGCGCAGCCCCTCCGGGCCGTGATACACGGCGTACATCGCCGCAACCACGGCGAGGAGTACCTGGGCGGTGCAGACGTTGCTCGTCGCCTTCTCGCGCCGGATGTGCTGCTCGCGAGTCTGCAGCGCCATGCGCAACGCCGTGCGCCCGGCGCGATCCTTCGAGACACCGATGATGCGGCCTGGGAGGTGGCGCTTGAACTCGTCGCGCGTCGCGAAGAACGCGGCATGCGGGCCACCGTAGCCTAGCGGTACGCCGAAGCGCTGCGAGTTGCCGACGGCGATGTCGGCCCCGCCCCCCCGCCACTCGCCGGGTGGCGTGAGCAGCGTGAGCGCGAGCAGATCAGTGGCCACCGTGACCAGAGCTCCCGTGGCATGCGCGGCCTCGCACAGCCCTCCGTAATCGCGGATCGCGCCGTCGGTCGCGGGATACTGGAGCAGCACGCCGATCACGTTGCCCTGCTGGAAATCGAAGGCACCGGGGTCCGTGACGACGACGTCGATACCGCGCGCGGCAGCGCGGGTGCGAACGACCGCGATCGTCTGCGGATGACAATTGGCATCGATCAGGTACGCCAGCTTGCCTTCGTGTTTCGAGACGGCCTCCGTCAGGTGCATCGCCTCAGCGGCGGCGGTGCCCTCGTCGAGCAGCGACGCGTTGGCGATCTCCAGTCCGGTCAGATCCGACACCATCGTCTGGAAGTTGAGCAGCGCCTCCAGCCGCCCCTGCGCGATCTCCGCCTGGTAGGGCGTGTAGGCCGTATACCAGCCGGGATTCTCGAGCACGTTCCGCTGAATCACCGTGGGCGTGACGCAGTCGTGGTACCCCATGCCCAGGTAGGAGCGAAACACCTGATTCTGCGCGGCGAGCAGCCGCAGCGCTTCGAGCGCCTCCTGCTCGGTTCGCGCTTCGGGAGTGCGCAGCGGTTGGCGCAGCCGGATGTCCGCCGGTACGACCGCGTCGATGAATGCGTCGAGGGAGTCGTAGCCGAGCGCCGCGAGCATGGCGCCCTGGTCCTCGGGCGAGGGCCCGATGTGCCGGTCCTGAAACAGATCGCGTTCGATATCCATCTTACGAGAGGGTGAAGGATTCCCCTGGCTTCAAAATCGTGACGGCCGATGTGCTGCCGACCAGGCGCCGGAATTCCGCGGGATCGGCCTTGATGATATCCCACGTATTGTAGTGCATTGGAATAACGCTTTTGGGTTTCACGAACTCCACGGCGCGCGCCGCATCTGCGACACCCATCGTGTAATTATCGCCGATCGGGACCAGCATCAGGTCAATACGCCCGGCCAGGAGCTGCATCTCGAGCGTGAGCCCGGTGTCCCCGGTGTGGTAGACCGTCTTCCCGCCGATCGTGACGACCACACCGGCGGGATTGGTCGTGTACCGGCCGGTTGTGTCCCCCTCGACTCGCCCGCCGTGAAACGCAGGCACGAGCTTCACGGTGCCGAAGGGGAACTCGTGCGCGCCGCCGATGTGCATGGCGTGACTCGTGCCGCCTTGATCCGAGCAGAACTGCGCCAGCTCGTAGGTAGCCACGATCGTAGCCCCATGTTTCTGCGACAGCGCGACCGCGTCACCCAGGTGGTCGCCGTGTCCGTGTGTCAGGAGAATGGCATCGAGGTGGGGCAATTTGTCGGGTCCGATGACGGCGGCGGGGTTTCCGGTGAGAAATGGGTCGATAATGACGCGCTTACCGTCCCGCTCCAGCACAAAACAGGCGTGTCCGTGGAATGTGGCTTTCACTCTCCAACATGCTTCGCGTACGCGTCGGCGCGAAGCAGCCCCTCCAATTCTTTGGGGTCCTTGAGCTTCACCTTCACCATCCAGCCCTTGCCGTACGGATCGCGGTTTACGAGCGCCGGGTCCTGCTCGAGGGCCTTGTTCGCCTCGACGATCGTACCGGCCACCGGAGAGTAGAGCTCGGACACGGCCTTCACTGCTTCGATCGTCCCGAAGACATCGCGCTGCTTGAACGCCGCCGCGGATTTGGGGAGCTCGACGAACACCACGTCACCCAGCTCGCCCTGGGCATAATCGGTGATCCCGACCTCCACCACCTGCGGGTCACCACTCTCCCGCACCCATTCGTGGTCCTTCGTATAGCGAAGGTCCTTCGGAATGCTCGACATGGGACGGGAGCCTACAACAGGTCCGCGCGGGGCGCCAGCCCTGCGCCGTCTTCTTCACTGAGCGCGACGCGGGTCTCACCCCAGGGCCGGAGGTCGAGCCGCACGGCGACCGGATCGGGGTCCGGCGACAGATAATAGAGACGGCAAGGTCGTGGCGGATCCGCGGCCTCCCATGCCGTGCGTGCGCCGTCCGCCGCCTGCGCCGTTGCGACGATGGACAGCGGCGTGCCGGCTTTGAGACTTTTCGCCAATCCCCTCACGGTCGTGTGCTCGACCCGCATCCCCGCATCGCGGTAGCGGCGCTCGATCGCCTGGAGAACGGGCGCGGCGGCGTCCTTGGCGTCCTGAGCGACAAGCAGCAAGGTCTGGCCCGGAGCCTCCTCCTTGACCCCGACGCGCGCCGCCGTCTTGCGCAGCTCCGCGAAGACTTTCTTCGCGGCTTTTTCGAGCTCTGCCAACGTTCCGTCATTCTCGATGACGGACGTGCTCCGCGGCCGCTTGCGTTCCGCCGGCATCTGGGCGGCGATCATCCGGTCGGCGTCCTCGTTCGAGAGCCCCCGCAGCGTACGCAGCCGAGTGCGACGCAGCACGATGGGAGCGTCGACCAGAACTACGGCATCGAACTGCGCCGGATCGAGGACTTCGAACAACAATGGGATGTCGTTGATGACGATGGCGTCACCGCGCTCGCTCGCTGCCCGCTGTAGCTCGAGCCGGCGCTGCTGCACGGCGGGGTGAACGATCGCGTTGAGCGCCGCCAGCGCCTGGTCGTCACCCATGACCTTGCCGCGCAGGGCCGCGCGGTCGAGCGTCCCACCCTGGGCCAGCACGTCGGTTCCAAAGCGGCGGGCTATCGCGGCCAGGACGGCGCTGCCGGGGGCCTGCGCGTCGCGGGCGAGGCTATCCGCGTCGATCACCGTCGCGCCCCAACGCGTGAAGAGCTCGACGACTGTCGACTTGCCTGCAGCGATGTTTCCGGTCAGCGCAACGTTGAGCATCTAGAGAAGAGCAGTCTGATCTTCGTCTTGTCGGGGGACCCGATGGCAGTGCCGGCAGCGCGCCTCATACGACTCCCGCCCACCGACCATGATGATGGGGCTGTCCCACAGCGCCGGCTTGCCGTTGACTAGGCGCTGATTTCGTGTGGCCGGGCCACCGCAGACCACGCAGATCGCCTGGAACTTGTCCACCACTTCGGCGACGCACATCAGGGTCGGCATCGGGCCGAACGGCATGCCGCGGAAATCGACGTCGGTGCCGGCAAGAATGACGCGGACGCCCCGGTCCGCGAGCCGGTTCGCCATGTCGATGATCCCGTCGTCGAGAAACTGGGCCTCGTCCACGGCGACCACTTCGGTGCTGTCACGGAGGCGGCGCGCGATCTCTTCCGCCGAGTCGACCGGCTCCGCCTCGACCGTCACGCCGTCGTGCGACGAAACCGAGAAGAGCCCGGCGTACCGCGCATCTAGATGGGACTTAAAGACTTGCACCTGCTTGCGCGCGATGACCGCGCGGCGAACGCGACGGATCAACTCCTCCGACTTGCCGCTGAACATCACGCCCGAGATGACCTCGATCCATCCTGGGCGGTTGGCTTGCTGGAACATGGGCCCTCACGTTACACGCTGAACGGGCTGGGGAGCAACGGACGCCCGCGGGGAGGGGGGGGTCGAGAAAGTCCAGCAAACTTGCGGATTTTCGGGGGATATCCCATAGTTCTTCAGTATTCATGCGGGTTTTCGCGCCCCCCCTTCAAGGAGATCGCAGTGAACAAGGCTGAACTCACCTCCGCGTTGGCGATGCGTACGAAGATGTCGAAGGCCGATGCTACGCGCACCGTGGAAGCGCTCTTCGACGACAAGGGCATCATCGCCACAGAGTTGAAGAAGGGCTCGAAAGTGCAGATCACCGGCTTCGGCAATTTCGAGGCACGGAAGCGCGCCGCAAGGATGGGTCGCAACCCGAAGACGGGCGGCGTCATTCAGATCAAGGCGTCGATCGCTCCCGCATTCCGCGCGGGGAAGCAGCTGAAGATGGCGGTAAACAACAAGAAGTAGCGCAGCCGTCAGCCGTCAGCGTGAAACGGGCCGTCCCGCTGGACGGCCCGTTTGACGTTTGCACGATCGCAGACTCGGGTTACAGGGGTGGTGGCTTGTTACAACCTGCCACAACCTGTTCATGAACGTTCGGTTCTTTGCCGGGCCGCTTCGCGCCGGGTTGTACACCTGCGCGCGCGGCTAACGCGGGCGCAGGCTGTGCCGCTCCCGTGCACACGGGATAGATGAAGTTCGTGGGATATCCGGTGCCGTACAGCTGTCGCGGCGTGACGGTCACCGTGATTTTGTAATTGCCGTCCGGTACCTGGAGGTGGTAGGTCCCCGGCAGGAAGCCGGTCGACTGGGGCGGCAAGACGCCATTGCTGTAGCTGACTTCCCATTTGTACGAGACCGGCGGCGTGCCCGGCGTCGAAGTGGTGGGAGTCAGGTCATACGTCCCGCCCGCCGTGATCGGGGTCGGTGCGCCGCTCACGCTCGTCACGTAGTACCCTGACACGTTGTCCGCGACGACAGTGATGGTGGCACTGCCCCGGAAGCCGCCGACCGATGCCGAAATCGTGGCCTGACCCCAATGCACGCCTGTGACGACCCCGGTTGACGACACCGTCGCAACCGCCGCATCGGAGGTCGTCCAGCTCACCGTTTTTCCGGTGAAGGCGCCACCTTCCTCGTCGCGTGCTGTCGCGGTCAGCGTCGTGGTCGTGGCCTCGTGGATCGTGGCGCTGGGGGGAGTCACTTCGACCGAGGCGACGCCGAGTACCTTGATTACGAGCTGGGCGGTTTTGCCATAGACGGTCGCGGAAATCGTGGCCGTGCCGATCTGATGCTGCGTCGCCCATTCCTGTCCGGCATTCTGCAAGAGCGAGACGACCGCGGGGTTGTTGCTGGACCACACGGCCTTGGTCGTCAAATCCTTCCCGGTGCCCCACTGATCGAGCGCCCACGCATCGAGCTGCGCGGACGATTGGTTGTCATGCATCCGCGTCGGTCCTTCGACGGTGAGCGACTGCACCGGACTCCCGACGTCGATGAACCATGTGAACGGCGTTCCCCTGACGCCGTCGGACAGTACCCAGAAAGAGCCGAATCCGTCGAACTTCCCGCACACCAGCACGGCCTGACTCGAGTTGCGGGTTACCTGCGTCGGTGCCTGGTCGGTGGCGTTGTCGAACGTCAGCGGAAGCCCGACCGCGTTCCAGTCGACGGGCTGGTTTGGCAAATAGACCGGCGTATCGGAACGATCCCAGACCTTGGCATGAAACGACAGGCATGCGTTCTTGTTGACGAACGTGCTGGGCGGCGCATCGGCGATCAGATCCACCTTGCCTACGACCGACGCCGTGTTCGTCGCGGTCGCTTGAGGACGAGACGGGAGTCGTGCCGCGGGCTGCAGCGGTGCCTTGTCGCACGACACCGTCAGTCCCCCGGCGATCGCTAGCACGAGCGATGCAGCGCGCATGAATCGAGTCTCCGCAGTAGGTGTCATGGTTTGATCACTGGAGTGGAGGCCTGTTGCAGCCGGCGACCACTTCCTCGTGCACGTCGGGGTCAGTCACGCGTTTCGCAGCCGGAACGGCGTTCGCGACCGGTGCTCCGCCGCCGGCGCTCGTACACACGGGATAGGTGAAGTTCGTTGGAAAGCCTTCGCCCAGTGCCTGTTTCGGTGTCACCGTCACCGTGATCTTGTAATCGCCGGCCGGCACCTGGAGTGCATAGGCTCCTGACTTGAACCCCGAGTTTTGTGGAGGCAGGACGCCGTTGCTGTAGGTGACTTCCCACTTGAACGTCACTGGTGGCGTGCCCGCCGTCGACGTTGTGGCGGTCAGCCCGTACGTGTCTGCCGACGTGATAGGCGTGGGTGCGCCACTGACGCTGGTGACGTAGTACCCTGAGATCTTACCGGCCGTCGACACGGCGACGGTCACACTGGCGGTGATGCTGTTATCGACGGTCGCGGTGATGGACGTCTGGCCGTAGTGCACACCGGTCACGACGCCGCTCGACGAGCCCACCGTGGCGATCGACTGATCCGCCGAGGTCCATACGGCGGGTTTGGCGGTCGTCTGAAACCCGTCGGCGTACCGCGACGTCGCCGTCAATGCGATGGTTTTCGTTTCCCCCACGGCAGGATTCGATGGACTGATCGAGACCGATGTCGGCCCGGCGACCGTGACCGTCCCCTGGTCCGACTTGCCATAGACGGTGCCTGTCAGCGTGAATGTCCCCTTGGCGTGCGGCACGACCCCGCCGCTGCCGTCGATTGATGCCACCGCGGGATTGCTGCTGGTCCACGTGGCCTTGTTGGTGCGGTACCCGGCCCTCCCGTACGGGTCGGTGACCCACGCGGTGTAATCATGATTCGGCGGATCGACGTCGCGGAGCGTCGCGGGACCATTGATATCGACGGAGGCGGCGGCGGCCCCGACATCGACGTAGAACGTTTCCAGTCCGACGGACACTTCTCCAAACCCGTCCCCTTTTCCGCAAATCGTGACGATGTCGCCCGAGCGATGCGAGGTCGTGGCCTTCGCGGGGGTGAGCGCGTCGAAGTTCAGCAGCGCCGGGAACGTCGGCGTGCTCCAATCCATCGTCTCGTCTTGCAGCCAGATCGGTGGGAAGCCGCCGCTCATCGCCTTGGCGTAGTATCCGCCGCACGAATTCTTCGCCAGGAAGTCACCTGGACCGGACGCGGATTCGATCCTCACGGAGTTGTACTGCACGTCGAACAGCGGTGCAGCTATGCGCTCGACGGAGCGGTTGCACGCGCCTATCACGACGATGCCGAGTACGAGTGCAAGACGGGATGTGGCATTCACGACGAGCTCCTTGACGAGAGTGATCAAGGAGATTCGAAGAGAGCCGCGTGAAGCACAAGGAAAACCGCTCGCAACGACACAACGAGCGAGCGTAACGTCACAATCGCGTTCTACCCGCGGTCGAGCCTCGCCTGCGCACGCTTGCCGCGAATCGAAACGCCGCTGAGACGCTGCACGGCCTGTTCCACAGCGGGACGCGCGATGTCCACGAGCGAAAACGTTTCGCGCACGTCGATCTTTCCGATCTGGCCCTTCTCCAATCCCGCTTCCTTGATCAACGCGCCCACCAGATCCTTTGCGCTCGCGCGGTCTTTCGTTCCAACGGTCACGAAGACCCTTGCCCAGCCCGATTGAGGTGATGCGACGGGCGCGGGTTGGCTCCCGGCCGCCGGCTGACGACCGATGGCCAGTACGGCGCCTGCGACCAGCGCGGGATCGTGCTCCTCGAATAAGGGCGCCAGCACCGCCAGCTCCGCATCCACGTCGCCTTGCATCAGCCGTGCCGAAATCGCAGCCCGCACTGCGGCGTTGCGATCTTGCGCCCGGTCGGCGGACGACGGTAGCGCAAACGGCGAGAGCGAGGCGATCGACTTGAGATAGGGGATCTGCGACGCGAGGGCGACCACCAGCGGCTGGGCGATCGCCGCGAGCAGGCGAAGCTCCTCGCGCGTGGGCAGCGTGGTGGCCACGACCGCATCGGGTCGCTCCGCCGGCGCCGTGACGTCGCCACCCTTCCACACGTATGGCCGGACTGACCGGACGGCATCGAGCACATCGCGCACCGCCTCGGCACGGCGAGCGGCCGGCACAACCGCGTAGCGTGCCGATGCGACCGATCCCAGCGGCCGAGCGGCTGAGTCGAGCGGGATGTCGCCGACGATCTCGGCGCGACGCGCATGGCGCTCGATGAAATCGGTGAGGCCGTGCGGGTCCCAACTGAGAATCACGCGCCGCGCTTCGGGAGCCTCACCGAGCAGCGTGTCGAGCTCGCCGGCGAAACCTTCGGGCCAGGCGACGACGATCGTTTCGACGGTCTCGAGCTTGAGTGCGGCGCGCGCGACCAGCGCGGCGAGATCGGAAGGAGCGCCTGCGAGAACACCCACACGCCCTTCCTTAAGAAGGGCGGCCGTGCGGGTCAGGCCGGTGACGGCGTGCGCGCGAAGCTCGGCGGGTGCGGCGTCAGCCCAGAGGACGGCCTGTTCGTAGTCCGCACATACGACGATCGCCCGGGGATCCATCAGCTCCCACACCGTTCCCGCGCGCTCCACCGCGGGAGGTAGGACCAACACGACGTGCCGCACACGAGCCTCGATTGTCAAAGGGTGCTAGTTTTTGCGCAGTGAAAGGTAACGTCCCGCTCCTCTTTCTTCTAATCGCCACCTCGCTCGGCGCGCAGACCCAGCGTCCCCGTGCCCGCGACATCGGCATCGTCGTCGGGTCGCTTCCCACCGGTCCCCTGAACGCCATCACCGATGTGGCCGGCGTCCGCATCGGCCACACGACGATTGCCCGCGGCGACTCGATCAACGCCGGGATCACCGCGATTCTGCCGCATGGCGGCAATCCGTTTCGGGAAAAGGTTCCGGCGGCGATCGTGGTCGGGAACGGATTTGGAAAGCTCGCGGGTTCGACGCAGGTGAACGAGCTCGGCGAGCTGGAATCTCCGATTGTGTTGACCTGCACGCTGTGTGTGCCGCGCGCGGCCGACGCCGTGCTCACCTGGCTGCTCGCGCTGCCGGGCAACGAAGACGTGCGATCGGCAAATCCCGTGGTGGGTGAGACGAACGATGGCTTCCTGAACAACATCCGCGCGCGCCCGATCACCGAGGCCGACGTGCTGAGTGCCCTTCGGGGTGCCGCCGACGGCCCGGTCGCCGAGGGGGCGGTTGGCGCGGGTCGGGGCACCGTGGCGTTTGGATGGAAGGGTGGGATCGGGACGTCGAGTCGCAAGCTACCGGAAAAATGGGGTGGCTGGACGGTGGGCGTGCTCGTGCAGACGAATTTTGGCGGGGAACTCCGAATTGTGGGCGTGCCGATTGAGATTCGTGTAGGGGCCCAGCATGCTGCGCCCCTACCAACGAACGGTGACGGGTCGATCATCATGGTGGTCGCCACCGACGCGCCGCTCGATCACCTGCGCCTCGTGCGCCTCGCCAATCGTGCCCTCGCCGGACTCGCGCGCACCGGCAGCTCGATGAGCAATGGCAGCGGCGACTATGTGATCGCATTCTCTACAGGGCGGATGGGCGGATCGTCGGATGGTCGGATCGCCCCATCCGCCAATCCGCCGATCCGACTATCCGACACGGTTGCCGTCGTCCGAAACGATGTGATGTCTGGATTATTCCAAGCAACGATCGACGCGACCGAAGAAGCGATCTACAACTCCTTATTGCGGGCGGAGACGGTCCGGGGCTATCGTGGCACTGTGCGTGCCCTTCCCGTCGATTCCACCATCACGATCCTCAAACGGCACGGAGCCATCCCTCGATGACTGAAGGCCTCTCCGCCAACCTGCAGCATCTCGAGACGTCGGCGACGATTGCGATCTCGGCGGAAGCGAAGCGGCGCAAGGCCGCGGGGGAGGACGTCATCGATCTGGGTGCCGGCGAGCCCGACTTTCCGACGCCGCCGCTCCCCGCCGAGGCGGGGATACGCGCCATCTCAGGCGGGAAGACGCACTACTCGGCGAACGAAGGGATTCTCGAGCTGCGCGCCGCGGCGGCGACGCATCTCTCGCTGCTCTCCGGCGGCCGGCCCGTCAACGCGGATCACATCGTCGTCTCGAACGGCTCGAAGCAGTCGCTGTTCAACGCCTGCTTCACGCTGTTCGGCCCGGGCGATGTCGTCGCGATTCCCTCGCCCGCCTGGGTGTCGTATCCACAGATCGTGCATCTGGCGCGCGCCCGGCCGGTGATGATCGCCGGCGATCCGGAATGGAGTCTCAAGGCGAGCGTGAAGGACCTCGAGCGTATGCTGCCCGGGGCCACCGGGCTGATTCTCTGTTCGCCCTGCAATCCCACCGGTGCCGTGTACACGCACGCCGAAATTCGCGCGATCGCGCAGTGGGCCAAGGCCAAGAAGGTGTGGGTGATCGCGGATGAGATCTACCGGCGCATTCACTACGGCACGGGGCCCGCGCCGTCGTTCCTCGATCTCCCCGACGATCTGCTGGAACGTGTCGTCATCGTCACCGGCGTCAGCAAGACGTACGCGATGACGGGATGGCGTATCGGCTTCGCGCTCGCGCCGGCGAAAATCGCCAAGGCGATGGCGGCGCTACAGTCACACACGACCACCGGGGCAAATCACCCGGCCCAGTACGCCGCCGCGGCCGCACTCGGCGATGAGCGCGTGGAGCAGGATGTCACGCGCATGGTGAACGAGTTCCGAAAACGCCGGGACCTGGTCGTCGGCCGCTTCCGGCAGGATCTGCCGGGCGTCGAATTCGTCGACCCGCTTGGCGCCTTCTACTTCTTCTTTAGAGTGGATTCATTCGGGAAGATCACCGGTACGGACTTCTGCACGCGGCTGATCACGCAGAGCGGCGTCGCACTCGTTCCTGGAGTCGCCTTCGGTGATGACCGATGGGTGAGGCTGTCGTACGCGGCGTCAACTGATTCGATCAAGCAGGCGCTCGACCGAGTCGTAAGCTTCGCGAGGAAACTGGGAGACTGAGGGGACGGGGGACGTGGGACGTGGGACGGGTCTTGCAGCGAAATGGTCCTGCTTGCGTGTGTGAGATGACGACCGCATAGGCTCTACCTACGATTCTCAAGTGTGAGAAAACTCGCTTCCTTAGAAGCGTGGAACTGTGGTCGACAGATTTCGCGCTCAGCCTACAGACTTACGTTGCAGCCGCCCCTATCCCGTCATTATGGCCTCTCCGACCAAATCCGTCGCGCTTCCGCGTCGATCCCCGCGAACATCGCAGAGGGATACGCGATGGGAACGACACCTCAATTCATCAAATTCCTCCGGATCGCATTGGGCTCGGCAACCGAATTAGCAACTCATCTGGAATTGGTGAAGGATCTTGAACTGGGGGCGGGTGACAAGTTGGAGGAAGCTCTACAACTGTGTAACAGAGAGATTGGATTGCTGATTGGGTTGGTATTCAGCCTGGGACGACGTCAGCGGGAAACCCGTCCCTCGTCCCCGGTCCCCCCTCCCCGTTAGATCTTCGCCGGTCTGTGAGACAGGAATTCGACGCCATTGGGCGTCATGGTGCAGTCGTCCTCGATTCGGACCCCGAATTTCCCTAACTGATAAATCCCTGGTTCATCGCTGAATACGATTCCCGGCTCCATACGCGTCGTATTGCCTTCCACCATATACGGCGCCTCGTGACCATCCATGCCCATGCCGTGGCCCAGCCGATGCGTGAAGTACTGGCCGTACCCCGCGTCGCTGATGACCTTGCGGGCCGCCCGGTCCACCTCCTGGCATTGCGTCACATTCGGCTTCGCGTTCTCGACGGCGGCGGTCTGCGCGTCATGCACGATGTTGTAGACCTTCTTGAATTCATCCGACGGCGCATCGCCGAACCAGATGGTGCGCGTGATGTCCGATGTGTATCCCTCGACTCGCGAGCCGGCATCGATCAGCACGACGGTCTCGCGGGTGAGACGTCCCGCCGATGGTCCGCCGTGCGGCAGCGCGCTCGACGGTCCGAACTGCACCAACCCACCGCCCGGTGAGCCCCGGCTGGCCATTTCGCGCGACAAGAGCGCGGAGACGTCCCGCTCCGACATCCCGACGGCCAGCTGAGTAAACGTCGCGGCGATCGACGCTTCCGTAGCCGCGATCGCCTGACGGATCAGGGCGATTTCCTCGGGGCTCTTGATGATCCGCAGGCGCTCGGTGACCAACGCGCCGTCCTCGAATCGCCAGCGGGGCAGGGTACGGGAGAGCCGCCGGTAGCTTTGGTAGGAAGTCGTGGGTTCGATCCCCACAACCCCGGAAGGACCGACCGCTTTGGCAACGAGGTTCCACGGATTCTCCTGCTCCTCCCACCCGCGCGCATCGCTGATGACGGTGTTGCGCTTGATGCGCTCCACCTCGAACGACGGGCACACGATGACCGGCGGCCCGCTCGCGGGCACCATGAGGAGGATGAGACGCTCGCTCCGTCCCGGGTTGTAGCCGGTGAAGTACTGGAAGTTCGTGCTGGGCTCGACGACGAGGAGGTCCAGCTTCCGCGTCTTGAGTTCTTCCTGCGCTCGTTCGATCCGGCGCGCGAACGTCGCGGGGCCGAGAGTTGGTGATTGATGGGCGGATGGTCCGATCCGCCCATCCGCCGACCCGCCCATCCGCCGAGCAACCAATGCCACTCCAGTCACCGCCAGAAACTCGCGTCGTTCCATAGTGCGGCTATATTACGCGAGCCTCACTCGCGCGGGAAGGCGCAGAACCGCATGCACTTCGAAGCACGCATCGAGCCGCTCACCGGCAAACTTCCGAAGGTGACGTACCGCTGGGATCCGGAGACCGACATCCTGACGGTCGCCTGCAAGGGTGTCCCGAAAGGGAACGGGATGAACGGCACGGTGGACCTCGAGGGCGGGGACGGCTCGTTTGTCGTCATCGATGTCGCCGGTGGGGCGCTCCGCGGCGTGGACGTCGTCACCTGGCCCGACGATGTGCGGACGGTGGCGTCGCTTCAGCCGCCGGAAGCATCGAAAGATGGCCAGGTCACGTTCCCCAACCGGCGCTCCCAGCCCGGTATTGCGGCCGTCGAGGTCGATACGGCGCTGACCGTGGACAAGAATCAGGCGGAATCGGTCTTTCACATTCGCGTGGGCCGCCAGCGGGCTGCGACGATCGTGCGCGTGGCCGATCACATGCTGGTGGAGGTCGACAAACAATCTCGCATTGCCGGACTCTGGCTGTTGGAGGTGCCGCCCTTCCCGAACGTCGAAGCCACGGCGTAGTGGACGATCCCCCTCGATTCGAGCGCTACGTCACCGAGCTGTTCGCCGCTGAAGACCCGATTCTCTCCAAAATCCGCGCCCGTCACGCCGCCGAAAATCTTCCGGCGATCAACATTTCGCCCGAAGAAGGCAAGCTGCTGCACGTTCTATTGCTCGCGATTCAAGCGAAGCAAGTGTTGGAGATCGGATCGCTCGGCGGGTACAGCGGCGTGTGGCTCGCGCGGGCGCTGCCGCCGGGCGGTGAGCTGACCACGATCGAGAAAGACCCCAAGCACGCGAAAATCGCGCAAGAGGCTTTCGATATGGCGAAGCTGCACGGCCGTGTGCGGCTCATCCAAGGGTCAGCCCTGGACGTGTTGCCGACGCTCACGCCCGGGTTTGATGCGGTATTCATCGATGCCGACAAGGAGCCGCTCCCACAGTATTTCGAGTGGGGCATGAAGCTCCTCAGGCGCGGCGGTCTGTTGCTATGCGACAACGCGTTCTTCCACGGCGCCGCGGTCGATCCGAACGATCAATCCGGCAACGCGCGCGGTGTGCGGGCCTTCAATCAGCTGGCCGCGCATGATTCCCGGCTGGTCGCCACGATCATTCCCGTGCGGGACGGATTGGTAGTCGGCGTGAAAATGCGGGACAGCGCATGACCTGGTGGCAAGCGCTGGTCGATGCTGGTGCTGTTGCTGGGGGTTCGGGGTTAGGGGTTTGGGATCGGGGAGAAACCGCCACGTACGACACCTCCATTGTGGAGGACTCGGAGCTCCAAACGCACCCGATTCCCCCTAACCCCCAACCCCTAATCCCCAATCCCGTCTCATTTCTTAGTGGCCTGCAGCGGTGGAGCGTCGTCGCGTACGACGGCGTGGCGCAGATCGTCAGCGCCTACGTCGCCGCGGCGGTGTGCCGGCGCGACGAGCGAGGCGTATTGCACGCGACGCACGAGCGCAGCCGCGCGTTTGCCGTGGCTCCCATCGATCGCATGAGCCCGGCCCTGCGGCCGTTACTCGAGCAGGCGGCGCCCGACCTCGAGTCGGTCGATGGAGCGCTGGTGGATCAACCGGCGCGCTACCTGGAGCAGGTCGAGAGCACGGTGCGACGGGCGCGCGCACACCTCGAGCGCGAGCTGGCGGAGGCGGCCACGGCGGCACTGGGCACGAACGAATGGCTCGTACTGGACGGGCGGCTGTCCCGATCGCCCGCGGTCGCGCGGCACCCCCGCGCCGTGGGCGTGATCAACAGTCATGGCGCGCAGTTTTTGGAAGGCAGGGGACTTGAACGCGCGTTGACACTGCCGGCCGGTTATCGGACGTCGGTCTTTGCGGTGCGCGGCGGTCATACTCGCACCGAAGTCTATTCCTGGTATCTGCGGCTGTGGCCGTGGGAAGGAAACGACTTGCTGTATGGACTGCTGCGGGTCGAAGCACGTGCGGATCGCGATACCGTCACGCGCGCGTCGGAAGTGAGTGCCTGGCTCCGGGCGGAGCGGGCGCCGCTCGCGACGCCGGCCACACGGTGGGACCGGCTGTTGTATCCTTTACATCACGTGGAGGAATACCTGAAGGCTCGTGCGCCGCGCTCCCCGGCGGTCCGCTCTCGGTTGCCGGTCGCATGATCGATAAAGCGATCCCAGCCGCGATCGGTCGAGTCGTCGCGACCGAGCTCAAGCCGGCCACCCCACACCAATTCCACTTTTGGACGGCGAACGCGACGGCAATCGGAATCGGGGCGATTGTGAAAGTCGCGGGAGTGGGGACTGAGGACGAGGGACGGGTGGTGTACGGCGTCGTCACCGAGGGGTTCGCATACTCCGATCTCGCCACGCCTTTACATGATGTTGTCGGTGCCGAGGGCGATCCGACTCGAGCGACGGAAGCCCCGACAGCGCGACAGCAGATTCGCTATTGGACCGGCGCGGTGCTGCGGCAAACACCCGAAGAACCCCTCCAGCCGGTCCCGCTCGGTCAGGTGTACCTTGCCGATGACGCCGACGTCGCGCAGGCACTGCGGATGGACGGGTTCCTTTACTCGGCGACGCCGACCGCCATTCCGGTCGGGTTGTACACGTCAGCCGGCCGTGACTCGCCCGTCTACCTCGATGCCGATTTCCTGCTCGGCCCCGAGGCGGCCCACCTTAACATCTCCGGTGTGTCGGGCCTCGCCACCAAGACCAGTGCGGTCGAGTTCCTGCTCGGGGCGATCTTCGCGCATTTTCCCGCGCACAAGGGGCGGATCGCGGCGGTCTGCTTCAACGTCAAAGGCCCCGACCTCTGCTTCCTCGACCAGCCCGGCGATCTGAGTGACGAGGACCGGCATCGCTACGAACGGCTCGGCGTTCCTGCTACGCCGTTCCAGCGCGTGCAGCTCTATGCACCGCTCAAAGCGGATGGGGTCAATCTCAATACGCTGCGCACGCATCCCGATCTCGTCGGCGACGTCGAGCCGCTGACCTGGGGGTTGCAGGAAGTCGTCGATTACGCCGAGGTGCTGCTCAATCGGGACGACATCGACGCCAAGGCTGATGCGTTTATTGATTTTCTCAGGGACCGGGTCTTAGCCAGAACTTTTGACGACGGATTCGGCACCACGCACCGCGTGCAGACCTTCGCCGACCTGGACCGGTTCTTCCGTTCGGTCTTCGACGGTCTGGAAATCACGGCGGGCGGCCGCAGCGACACCTGGCGGACCCACCACATCGCCACGATGCGCAAAGTGCGCAACCGGCTGCTGAACATCTCGACGCGCTGCAAGGGTCTCGTGACCGACGACGGGCCGTCCAGCGACCTCCCCTGGAACGCGTTCGAGGATCGTACGGTCTATGTCATCGACATCGCCAACGTCGATCCGCTGGGCCAGGATCTCGTCTTCGCCCGCGTGGTCTCGAAGCTGCGCGAGCAGCTCGAGCGGCGTGAGCTGGGCGTGGAAGCGGTGGTGGTCTTCGTCGACGAGCTCAACAAGTACGCCCCTGGTGACGGCCCTGACACCTACGTGAAGAAGATGTTGCTCGATATCTCCGAACGCGGCCGCTACCTCGGGCTGGTGCTGTTTGGTGCGGAGCAGTTCCGCTCGCAGGTGCATCGTCGCGTCGTGGGAAATGCAGGGACACAGCTGTTCGGCCGCATGGACATGGACGAGCTGGCGACGCCGGGTTATCAGGTTCTCACACCCGCGACCAAGAGCAAGCTGGCCACGTTGCCCATCGGCGAGCTGATGGTCCGGCACCCCCACTTTACGCAGCCGATCTTCGTGCGCTTCCCCAAACCACCGGTGTTACGGGGCCGGGATGGGGTCGAGCGCTTTCCGCCCGCCGCGGACGTGCCGTTCGAGGACGCGGTGGTCCGGCAGCTCGTTCGGCTGGACAGGCGGGTCCGGCCCAACCAGGTAAAGGATCTGATCGCGGAGCGCGAGCAGGACGATGTGCGGCGCGCGCTGGCCGCGGTGCGGCGCACCCGACCGGACGATGTCCTCGCCTATTTTCGAAAGGTGCTGGGCGCCCGCGTGGATGCCGAAGCGGGCATGGCGCGGGAACGCCAGGCAGTCCCGCCACTCAACCCTATTTCCGGCGAGCCCTACTGATATGCACCAGCGCCACGCCGCAGTCCTTGTCCTGGCAGTGGCCGCGTGTGGTGGGGGTGGTCCGAAGGTCACGTTGAGCTATCACCCACCCTTCGGCGCGGTGTATCACTACGCACTCGAGCAACGGACGGAGGTCAGCATCGCGTCTGGTCCGCTCGCTGCGATGGGCAAGCAGCGGATGGTCATGCGCATTCCCTTCACGCAGACCGTCAAAGGGCCAGCCAGCGGAGGCGGCACGGAAGTGGACGTGGTGTTCGAAACCATGACGATGGAGATGCCGGGCGTGGCGCCCGACGCGATAGCGGGCGAGCTGGCGAAGCTGAATGGCCTGCGCAGCACCATCGTGTACGATGAGCGCGGGAAGATCCTCCGCAACACCGTCACGCCGGTGCCCGGTGTGCCTCCCAATCTGATAAAAGAGATGTCGACGGGCGTCCAGGCGATGTCGTTCGGCTTCCCGGATCATCCGGTCGGCCGAGGCGATTCCTGGACCGTCACGACCGAGCTGCCGCTCTCCCAGTTGGCGGGAGCCAACACGTCCCAGGCAGGTCCAGCCAAGACGACGCTGACCGTGCGCGAGATCCGCATCGCGGGCGCCGATACCTCCGTGGTGCTCGACCTCAAAACGGAATTCCCGTCAGGACCGATCCAGGTGACCGCCGGAGGGCAGTCAGGCACACTCAAGCTCGAAGGCGGCCTCACGGGTCATCAACAGTTCTCGATTTCGCGAGGCGCGATCCTGGACGGCACAATCAAGGGGAGCACGAAGATGCACATGGCGAATGCAATGCTCGGCGCAAAGGGGATGGACGTGCTGACCGACACCGAGAGCTCGCTCGTTCTGCTCCCCTGATTGATGAACCTGAGACCTTTGTATTGGGTCATCCTGTTTGCGGAGATTGCGGCCTGTAGCGGGAAGGTCGCGCTGCGCTATCGTCCGCGTCGCGACGCGGTCCACCACTATGTGCTGACGATGCGCCATAGCAGAGACGATGCGCCGATCGTGGCCTCGGTCGCTCGGACCGATCAGGTGTGGACCATCTACTACACGCAGTCCGGGCGCTTCACCGACCGACGCGGCGCGGGGAGCGAGGTCTCGCTCCAAATCGATTCGGCACGGGTGCAACCGTCCGGAGCCGATCCCGATCTATCCCCAATGAATGGCGCGACGATTTCGGCTTTCCTCGACGGCGGCGGGCAGCTGCAGCGCACTGAGCCTGACACCTTTCCTGGTCTCACGCAGGACATGGTTCTGCGGCTTCGGGCTATCGCCGCGGCCGCCGCCCCGTGGTTCCCCCAGGAGCCGGTCGAGCCTGGGGACGGGTGGACGGTGACGACACCCGCCCCCTTGGAAGTGTTGGAAATGAGCGGGCAGGATTCCTCGCAACTGCAACTGCACGCCACGCTCAACGCGCTTCAGAAAACGGTGAACGATCGGATCGCGGACGTTGGGATTGATGGTCAGCTCCCTCCTGTCGAGACGCGCGTGACGACGAGCTTGGGCGCATTGGCGGCGCGATCGTCTGGGACCATGACCGGCCGGTACAGGTTTTCGCTGCCACGGGGTGTAATGGTTTTCGAAGAGCTGTCCGTGACACTGACCCTCGTGACCGCCCACCCGATGGTGGGCCGAGACACCGTCTTGTCTCGGCTCGTGACTCAGACCACGATCCGCTTGCAATGAAGCTCGCGCACCTCGCCGACCTCCACCTCGGGTTCCGCCAGTTCGACCGGCAGACGCCACGGGGTACGAACCAGCGCGAGGCGGACATCGCGGAGGCGTTCCGCCGGGCGGTGGACGACCTGCTCGAGCAGAAGCCCGAGCTGATCGTCATTGCCGGCGACATTTTCCATTCGGTCCGGCCGACGAATGCCGCGATCCTCTTCTTGTTCCGCGAGCTGCATCGCCTCCGCAGCGGCTTGCCGGCGTCTCCCATCGTCGCGATTGCGGGAGAGCACGACACGCCGCGATCGACGGAGACCGGCACGATCCTGCGGCTCTACGAGGCGCTGGGTGTGGAAATCGCGATCGAAGAAGCACGCCGCATCGTCCTGCCGAAGCTCGATTGCGCCGTACTCGCGGTGCCGCAACAAGCGCTCGCACAGGCGGAACGTCCGGCGCTGCGGCCCGAACCCGGCGGTCCAACCATCAATGTGCTGCTCACGCACGGCGTGTATGGCGGTCTGGGCGAGGAGCGGGGCACCATGGAGTACGGCGGCACGCAGCTGTCGCGCGAGCTGCTCGCTCCAGAGAAGTGGGATTACATCGCACTCGGCCACTACCATAGCGCCCAGTCGGTCGCGACAAATGCCTGGTATTCCGGCAGTCTCGAATACTTGCCGCCCAATCCCTGGGGCCAGCTCCAGGACGAAGGCGCGCAGAAGAAATCAAAGCGCAGTGGCAAAGGCTATCTGCTCATCGAGCTTCCCGGCGCGCGCGTCGCGTTCCGTCCTATCGCGCCGGTGCGGCGCCACATCGATCTCGCGCCGATCCGTGGCGCCGGGCTCAATGCCAAAGAGCTGGACGCGCAGATCGCCGAGCGCTTGGCGGGCGCGAAGATCGACGACCAGATCGTGCGGCTGCTCGTGTGGGACGTCGATCGTGCGGTCGCACGCGACCTCGATCACGCGGCGATCCGCGGCTACAAAGCCCGCGCGCTGAACTTTCAGCTCGATCTCCGCCGGCCCGAGGCGCAGCGGAACATCACGTCGGTGGGCCCCGGTACGAAACGCCAGACGCTCACCGAGACGGTGCGCGACTTCCTGGGTCGCCGCCCGCTCGATGCCGAGTTGAATCGCGAAACGTTCGTCACCCTCGGCGTCGAGTATCTCGAGAGCGCGGGTCGTGCCGAGGGCGAACCGTGAAGCTGCACCGGCTCCGGCTCGTCAACTTCCGCCAGCACGCAGACACCGAGATCGTGTTCGGAGACGGCATCACGGGCATTATCGGGCCCAACGGCTCGGGCAAAACCTCCCTGCTCGAGGCCATCGCCTGGGCGATTTACGGCAATCCGGCGGCGCGCGGCGACAAAGACTCGATCCGTAACCTGCGCGCCAAGGCGCGCGCCCCGGTGCGCGTGGAGCTGGAATTCGGGCTGGGCAGTCACGCGTTTCGCGTCGAACGGGGGTTGAACAACGCCGAGCTCTATCAAGACGGCGTGGTCGTCGCCAATTCGCTGAAAGAAGTCACGGCCCGGCTGCAGCGCGTCCTGGGCATGTCGCACGACGAATTCTTCAACACGTATTTCACCGGCCAGAAAGAGCTGGCGGTGCTCGCCGACGCGACGCGTCCCGAGCGCGCGGCGTTTCTGTCGCGCGTGCTGCGCCACGAGCAGCTCACGATCGCGCAGGAGCGCATTCGCGAGCGCCGCAACGGGCTGGGACACGAGGTCGACGGACTCGAGACGGGCTTGCCGCCGCAGTCGGAGCTCGAAAAAGAGCGTAAGGTCGCCGAGGCGCGGCTCACGGACGCGCGCAAGGCCGCGGCGGCGGCAGCAGCGGAGCGGACCAAAGCGCAGCAGCGGCTCGCCGAGGAAGAGCCACGCTGGCAGCAGTGGGTGGAGCGGCGCGAACGCACCCTCTCGCTGCACGGCGACTTGCGCGTCGCGGAGCAGGGGGTCGTGGTCGCGCGACAGGAGTTCCAACGCCTCGACAAGGAGCTGGCCGAGGCCCTGTCCGCGCGCGAGGAGCTGCGCACGCTCGATGCCGAGGTCGCGCCGATCTCGAAATTCAAAGCGGAGCTCGCCGAGCTGGAGCGGCTGCATCGCGAGGATGCCGCCCGCCGCGAGGAGCAGGCGAAGATCACTGAGCTCACCCGAAACTTGAACGTGCTGGACCGGCGCATCGCGGAGCTGGCGGACGCAGAGGCAGCGCTGGAGCGGGCCGCGCACGACGCGGGCGCGCTGGCCGTGAAGCTGGAAGCGGCTGAGAACCTGCTCGAGGAGCAACAAGCTGCCTGGGTGCGCGAGAAGGAGTACGCGAACACGCGGCGCGTGGAGCTGCTCAAGCAGCACGAGGAGGTCAAAGATCAGCGCGACAAGATCGAGCGGCTCGGCCCTGAGGGGCAGTGCCCGACCTGTCTGCGGCCGCTGGGCGTGGAGCATCGCGCCGTTCTCGACGTGCTGAACAACCAGCTCGACGTGATCGTCACCGACGGCACCTACTTCAAGCAGCGCATCGAGCAATTGGCGGCGCCGCCGGCGTCCGTCACGCAGGCGGAGGCCGGGCGCGACGCGTTGCGCGAAGAGGCGCGCAAGGTCACCGAGCGCGAGGGGAACCTGCGCGCGCAGGCGGCCGAGCGCGCGCGGGCGCAGAAAGAGCGGGCTGGTCTCGCCAAGCGCACGCAGGAGATCGAGCGCCGCGTCGCCGCGCGCGATGCGGGCTACGATGCGGCGCGGCACAACGCCGTGCGCACGGAGCTGGCCCGGCTCGAGCCGGTCGCGCTGGCGGCTGCGGCGCTGTCGGCGCGGGCCGAGCGCGCCGAGGCGCTGGTCGGAGAAGCGGAGATCGCGGAGAAGGCGCTCTCGGCGCGGGAGGAACACGTCAGGCAGCTCGCCGACGCGGTGCAGGCGGAAGGGTTTTCCGAGCCGAAATTCCAGGCCGCGCGCGACCGGCACGATCGCGCCGCGCACGCGCTGCGGGCCGCGGAGCTCGCCGTGGCCGAGACGCGCGGCGAGCTGGTCGCGGCCGAAAGCGCGGTACGTGAAATCGAGCGCCGGGCCGCGGAGCGCGCGGCGCGCGAGCGCACCATCGCCGGGCGCAAGATCGAGCTGCGGCTCCACAACGAGCTCGACCGGGCCTTCTCCGATCTCCGCGCCGAGCTGAATGCTGCCATGCGGCCCGAGATCAGCGCACTGGCGTCCGGGTTCCTCTCCGATCTCACCGACGCGCGCTACGACGAGGTGGACCTGGACGAGGACTATCGCGTGGTCGTGCTCGACGAAGGCGTGCCCAAGCCCGTGATCTCGGGTGGGGAAGAGGACATCGCGAATCTCGTTCTGCGTCTGGCGATCTCCCAGATGATCGCCGAGCGGGCCGGGCAGCCGCTCTCTCTGCTCGTACTCGATGAAATCTTCGGCTCCCTGGACGAATCGCGCCGCCAACACGTACTCGCGCTCTTGCGCCGTTTGGGCGATCGTTTCCCGCAGGTCATTCTCATCACGCACATCGAGCAGGTGCGCGACGGGCTCGACCGCGTTATTCGCGTGTCTTTCGACGCCACCACAGGGGCGAGCGTCGTGCGCGACGATACCGCCACCCTGGGACCACCCGATGCGAGCGTGGCTGCCTGAAGCGCGAGTAACCGGCCCCGAGCCCGCCGTCGAGCGCGACATCGAGGGGCTGAACCGCGTTTTTGCGGAGGCGTTTACCGACCGCTATCGCCGCGACGGGCTGATCGGCGTGCGCGTCCCGCAGCTGAATCCGTTGGTGTGGCGCTACGCGCTGCTCGACGCCGGTGAGGGCGCGATGGTGTGGCGGGACGAGCACGGTGACGTCGCGGCGTTCAACGTGGCCCATCAGGCTGGAGCCGAAGGGTGGATGGGTCCGCTCGCCGTCCGGCCGGACCGGCAAGGCACCGGGGTCGGGAAAACGATCGTGCGCACCGCAGCCGACTGGCTGATCGATCGCGGCATCACGACGCTCGGTCTCGAGACGATGCCGCGCACGCCCGAGAACATCGGCTTTTACGCGCGGCTCGGATTCACGCCGTCATTTCTCACGGTGACGCTGACCAACGAAATCGCGACGCGCGGTCATCCGGCGCCCGTACTGCTGTCGCGCCGGTCGGCGGACGAGAAGGACGCGGCGATGGCAGCGGGACGCCGCCTGGTGAGCGACCTCGTCTCCGGCATCGATTTCTCACGCGAAATCCTGCTCACGGCGGAGCTCGGCCTCGGGGACACGTCGCTCGTCGAGGGCGATGCGGGGCTAGACGCGATGGCGGTGTGGCACTCGGCGCCGCTGGCCGACAGCCGGACGCGGGATGAAGTCCGCGTGTTGAAGCTGGCCGCGCGGACCGACGCCGCGTTCGACGCCGCGATCGCCGCGGTCGAGGCGGCGGCAGCCAAGGCCGGGATCCGGCGGATCGCGGTTCGCTGCCAAAGCCGGTACGCCGAGGCGTTCCGTCGGCTCATCGCGCGGGGTTATCGCGTGCGCTGGACCGATCTGCGGATGACGTATGAGGGCTACCCCGAACGCCACGCGGAGCAGGGTGTGCTGTTTTCGAATTGGGAGATTTGAGAGGCTAATGCGTCTAAAGGCGTGTAAGAGCGTTTAACGGCGTCACAGGAGGTGCCAACTTGGATGCTGCACCGCCCCCCAGCCGGTATCGGACCGTAATAGGAGCCGCGAGCCTCATCGTGGCCCCAGCATTGATGAGCGTCGGGGACCTCATGCATCCGCACGAGAGCTGGGACTCCGCGACACAGGTGGCCATGGTCGCCGAGTCCGTCTCGCGATGGTACGTAGCCCACCTGCTGTTGTTCGTGGGAATGCTCGTGTTCGTACCGGGTATCCTCGCGCTGAGCGAGGTGGTAGCGAAGCGCCGCCCAGCGGCCGGTTACGCGGCGCGCGTGCTCCTCGTCGTG
>Ga0193711_1000016_pt1 | contig 42451 bp, 40 predicted proteins | sample H3m2metaG_FD_144922 | JGI IMG/M metagenome (GOLD analysis project Ga0193711, IMG submission 144922) | Soil microbial communities from a riparian zone of the East river system, Colorado, United States - H3m2 | ecosystem: Environmental > Terrestrial > Soil > Riparian zone | place: USA: East River...
GACCAACGAGCCAAGTCGTCTCGTGGCGGCGTCGATCGGGCTCGCGCTGCCTGCCGACCCTACCCACCACGGGTACATCTCCGAGCACCACAGCTACGGCCAGAACGAGGTCACGGCCGGGGAATACGCCGAGGATCTCGCTGCGTCGATGCTGGGCACGGTGTTGGGTGTGCCGTTCGATCCGGAGAAGGCCTGGGACGAGCGCCGCGAGCAGTGGCTTTTGTCGGGTGAAATCGTGCGCACGATGAACGTGACCTCGACGGCGGAGTGCGGTGCCGACGCCCGTTGGACCACCGTCGTGTCTGCCGTCGCATTCTGCGGCTAGGTGGGCGTCGGTTTTGCAGTTGCGTTTGCCGCCGGCCTGCTGAGTTTCCTGTCTCCGTGTGTGTTGCCGCTGATTCCGAGCTATGTCGGCTACCTCAGCGGGATGTCGGTGGAGGAAGTCGAACGGCGGCGCGGGACGGCGGTGCTGCACGGCCTCTGGTTCGTCGCCGGATTCTCGCTCGTGTTCGTGCTGCTTGGCGCCGCGGCATCCGCGGTGGGCAATCTGCTGCGCGACTATCAAGTCTGGCTCGGGCGCGTGGGCGGCGTCCTGCTGATCCTGTTCGGCGTCTATCTCCTCGGCATCCTGCGCCCGGGGTTCCTGATGCGCGAATGGCGCATCGAGCTGGCGCGCAAACCCCTCGGCTACTTCGGCTCCGGCGTCGTCGGGTTCACGTTCGGTGCCGCGTGGACGCCGTGCATCGGACCGATTCTGGGCGGGATTCTGACCCTCGCAGCGACACAGGCGGGGCTCGGGCGGGGAATCGCGCTGCTCGCGGTGTACGCGCTGGGCCTTGGGGTACCGTTCCTGCTGACCGCATGGGCCCTGGACCGGTTTCTGGTCTGGTTTCAGCGGTTCCGACCATACATCATATGGGTCGACCGGATCGCGGGCGCGATGCTGATCGTGCTGGGGATCTTGCTGGTCACCGACAGCTTTACGCTGCTCGCGGGATACCTCCGCGGACTGACACCTGAGTTCCTGCGGGATCGGTTGTAGAAGAAACCTGCTACTCCGGTGTGGGTACCCATTGCCAACCGCTGTTACAGAGAGGATTCCATGAATCGGCTATCGATTTTGGCGACTATCGCCGTATTTGGATTGAGCGCGAGTGCTTGCCAAAAGGGGCAAGACCAGAGTCAGGCCAGCGACTCGACCGCCCGCAATCTGACGTTGGCGCCTTCGGAGTCGACCGCGGCGTTGCGTGACGTGCCGGACCAGAATCAGAAGGCGACGCCGCCTCCGGTCACCCGGCCCCCAGCACAGCGCCCGCCGGCGCCACCGCCTGCTCCGCGGGTGGCGCGGCTTGGCGTCGGTACGAAGATGGACATCGCCGCGACCGATACGATTTCGTCGCGGACCGCCAAGGTGGGTGATGCGTTCACCGCGCGGGTCGTGGAGGACGTGAAGAATGCGGCCGGGAAGGTCGTCATCCCCGCCGGTTCGGTCGTCAATGGCAAGATCGCCGACGTCAAACCGGCGCCCAATCCCCGGACTCCTGGGACCTTGACGTTGAGCGTTGCGAGCGTCACTGTACGCGGCACTTCGTACGCCATCGAAGCGTCGGTCGACTCGCTCGAGACGATCCACAAGGGTCGCGGAGTCACGTCGGGTGATGCCGCCAAGGTGGGAGCCGGCGCAGTCGCCGGCGCGGTGCTGGGTCGCGTGCTCGGCGGCAACAAGAAGGGCACGATCATCGGCGGCGTGGTGGGCGCTGCGGCAGGCGCGGCTGCGGCGAATCAGAGCAAGGACTCGGACATCGTCTTGCCAGCGGGGGCGCATATCATCATCCGGCTGACGAAGGAACTCGCGGTCGCGGCATCCTGACGCGGTGATCCGCACCAAGCTGTCAACGATGATGTTCCTCCAGTTTTTCATCTGGGGGGCATGGTACACGACGATCGCCGTGTACATGACGAATCATGGAATGGAGCGACTGACTTTCTGGCCCTATACGGTCAATCCGATAGCGGCCATCGTCGCTCCATTCTTTCTTGGGCTGGTCGCCGACCGCTACTTCGCGACGGAGAAGGTGCTCGGCGTGCTGCATCTGCTCGGGGGCCTGATCCTGCTCGCCGTGCCGCGTTTCATCGGCCAGCCGACGACCTTCATTCTGCTGCTCCTGCTGTACAACCTCTGCTACATGCCGACGCTCGGCCTCGCGAACAGCCTGGCGTTCCACCACATCCAGTCGCAGGAGCAGCAATTCCCGCTGATCCGCGTGTTCGGGACGGTGGGCTGGATCGTGGCGGGCCTGTTCATCAGTCTGGTCCTGAGCGGCATGATGACGGCCGTGCCGGAGACGACCGCGTGGCCGCTCTACACGGCCGGTATCGCTAGCGTCGTCCTCGGTGTGTTCTGCTTCACGCTGCCGCACACACCGCCGCGAGGCGCCGGCCAGCCGGTGTCGCTGCGCAGTATCGGGGGACTCGACGCCCTCAAGCAGATCGGCGACCGCCCGTTCTACGTCTTTATCGCCGCGTCGTTGCTGCTCTGCATTCCGCTCGCCGCCTATTACAACTTCACGCAGCTCTATCTGGGAGCAGCCGGCGTCAACAAGATCGCGGCGACGCAGACCGTGGGGCAGATGTCTGAGACGCTCTTCATGCTGATGATGCCGCTGATGTTCCTGCGGCTCGGAGTTAAGAAGATGCTGATGGTGGGGATGGGGGCCTGGGTGTTGCGGTACGCGCTGTTTGCCCTGGCCGCCCCGGCCGCCGTGTTCTGGATGATCCTGCTTGGCGTCGCGCTCCACGGTCCCTGCTATGACTTCTTCTTTGTCACGGGCCAGATCTACGTCGACAAGAAGTCGACGCCGGCAATTCGGGGCCAGGCGCAGGGCTTCCTGGTGCTGGTGACCTACGGCGTCGGCATGTTGATCGGGGCGCAGGTGGCGGGCCGCGTGTATAACAGCTTCCTCGGCACCGCGACCAGTCTGACGCTCGAGCAGTGGAGGAGTTTCTGGATATTCCCGGCTGCGTTTGCGGCAGCGGTGCTGATCTTCTTTGCGGCTTTCTTCAAAAGCCCAAGCAACGGAAGTCGGCCAGCTAACAGTTAGGTAGAGACGTCTGCGGCGTCTCTTAACTACTGGGCGCTTATTCCAGCTCCCTCACCCAGATGTTACGGTACCTGACTGGATTGCCATGGTCCTGCAGTCTTAGCGGAAGTTTGTCAGCGTGCACCTTATAGGGCGGCCGTGCCTGATTCGCTGTTGGCCCCACCAACTCAAAATTATCCTGAATCAACACGCCATTCAGAAACACCGTCATGTGCGCCGGGCTCACGAGCGAGCCGTCCGTGTTGAAGTGCGGCCGGCGGAACACGACGTCGTACGCCTGCCACTGGCCGGGGGGACGCGTCGCGTTCACGAGCGGTGGATTCTCGCCGTAGATCGCGCCCGCCTGGCCGTCGGGATACGTGTCGTTCTGGTATGAATCGAGCACCTGCAGCTCATAGATCCCCATGAGAAAAACGCCGCTGTTGCCGCGCTCCTGGCCTTCGCCCTGCGCAGGAGTCGGCGCGCGCCACTCGATGTGGAGCTGGACGTCACCGAATCCCCGGGCGGACACCATGGTACCCGTGCCCGGCTTCACCTCGACGTACCCATCTCGGACGGTCCACTTGGCCGCCGTGCCGTCATCGGCGCGCCACTGCGAGAGATTCGCGCCGTCGAACAAGACGACTGCATCGCTCGGCGCGGGAGCGGGAGGACGCTCGGGCCCGGGATTTACCACGGGAGGCCGAGGGCGATCCATCGAATGCTGGGGCCACTGCTGCGGCGCTTGCGTCACAAGCAACAAAGCTAGCGTGCCAATCATGGTTTCCACGTCCCTTTCGCCACGGCGGGGACGAAGCTGTCGACCCCCTCCGGCGGGAAGTCGAGCGTCCGCCCCTGTTCGGCGCTCATGTATGCCGTCATCAAGACCTTCACAACCTGGAGCCCGTCATCGAATGTCAGCGCCGGCTTTTCCCTGCCCAGGAAGACGTTGACGAAATGCCGATCTTCCGCCTCGTATCCATACGCGGCCGCTTCGCTTGCGACCACCGGCATCTGTCCCATTTCGGCGTTCTGCTTCTCGACCAGGTCCTCGCCCGCCTTCCCCTGAACCTCACGGCTGAAAAACAGCTTGAGTCCGGAGTCGAGCGAATTCCACGACATCGAGTACTCGGGACCGAGCAGCTCCGCCGACAACCGGAGTCCCGCGCCTACGAAGCTCCACGAGGTGCTCGCCTCGCCGAGCACACGATGCCCGTCATCGGTTTGGAATTCGATCACGACGCTCGCAAAGTCTTCGGACGGCGACTTGTCGTAGTTCACATCGCTGCCCATGGTCGCCGCGAGCTTCTTGCTATAGGCGGGCCTCGTCCATTTCAGACTGGCGATGTGCGCGGTGATCTTTGCGGGCCGTACCGATGACCGTGGCTTGGTCGGATCGGTGAGCAGGTGCTGCACGAGCAGCGACGAGTGGCACATCATGTCGTTGAGCACGCCGCCGCCCTGCAGCTTGCCCTGCCAGAACCACGGCGCGTGCGGTCCGCTGTGCTCCTCGGCGGCGCGCGCGAGGTAGGGGCGGCCGGTGAGCTTCGCGCCTCGCGCCCAGAGCAGATTGCGACCGGCCTCGACCTGCGGCGAAAAGACCTGGTTCTCGAGATACCCGTGCGGGAGACCGACTTTGGTGACGAGCTCGAGGACTCGCTGTGCCTCGCTCACGTTGCGCGCGAGCGGCTTCTCACACGCCACGCCCTTGAGCGTCCCTTTGCCACGCTCGATCGCGCTGACCATCTCTTCCACGTTCTCGATGCGCGCGTGGTTCGGACCAGAGAGCCAGATCGCGTCGATGGCGGGATCCTCGACCATGGCTGCGATCGAGGGGTACGGCTTGGCCTCGCCCACGCCAAGTTTCTTCGCGATCCCGGCGGTCTCGGCGGCGTTCTTCTGGTTGGGGCTCCAGACGCCCAGCACGTCAGCGTCGCGCACTCCCACCATGGCCAGCAGGTGGAACTTCGCGTTGAACCCGCTCCCCACCATTCCAATCCCAAGTCGTTTCGTCATTCAATCCTCGTAATGGACGCCGAGTTTCTGCAGCGCTTCCGGTGGGCAGCCCTTCCATTCGGCCACAAACGTGTTGCCCTGATAATTGAGATCGGTGACGCCCATCTTGCTCGACCAGAAGCCCGACGCCGTCATGTCGCGGAACATGTTGAAGAACGCGACGCCCTGGCTCATCTCGGCCCTGGCCTTCTTGGGCCAGGCGATGTCGTCGAGGATGGCGGCGCGCTCGACTTCGGTGGAGGTGAGGAATGTCTTGCCGGTCCGCTCGTAGGCCTCGTTGTCCAGCCACGCGAGTCCGCCGCGCATCGGTACCTGCCCGTCCGGCCGATCGGTCATCATGAAATCCATGTATTCGGGGACGCCGGCGTCGGTCGCGCTGCCTGAGCGCTCGTCTTTCGGAATGACGAGATCCGCGAGGAGGCGCACGGTGTCCCACTCGTGCGGCGTGAAAAACGCCGGCGCGAACGGTGTCTTCATTGCCTCCTGGGCTAACTTTGCCGCCCGTGCCGCCTCTGCCGGCGTCCACTTGAACGCCGCCGCCAGCGAGGCCAGTGCCATCGCGCCTACCGCTTCGCGCCGTTTCATAGCGTCCTCGCTTTCAGCTGTGCCGCGATGTACTCCGACGTCCGCATCGACAGCGCCATGATCGTCCAGGTGGGATTCTTGTCGGCCTGCGAGGTGAACGGTGCGCCATCGGCGACGAAGAGATTCTTGACCTCGTGGGTCTGGCAGTTCGAGTTCACGACCGAGGTCTTGGGATCGGCGCCCATGCGCGCGCCACCCAGCTCGTGGATGATCACGCCGCCCGCCGCGATGCCGTAGCCATCCTCTTTGCTCGGCATATCCCCCCACGGCGTGCCGCCCATCTCCTTGATGAGCGCGCGGAATGTCTCCTGCATGTGCTTGACCTGCAGGTATTCGTGATCGGTGAACTTCCAGTGGAAGCGGAGTACGGGGATGCCCCATTTGTCCACGACGTTCGGATCGATTTCGCAGTAGCTGCCGTCGTTGGGAATCATCTCGCCGCGCCCCGAGAAGCCGATGTACGCGCCGTTGTAGCGGCGATAGTCGTTCTTCAGCTGCTTGCCATAACCGCCGCCCTGCAGGTTCTGGATGCCGCCGCCGAAGCCCGCCTCCGGCAGCCCCGCGCCGCCCCACACCTCGATGTGGTAGCCGCGCGGGAAGTCGAGCTTCTTGTTGTCGAGCCACCATGGCATGTAGACGTGCATCCCTCCCACACCGTCGTGATTGTGGGGAATCGGGTCCATCAGCTTCGGAACGAATCCCCCGACGTCGGTGCCGGTCGTGTCGGTGAGGTACTTGCCGACCGTCCCGCTCCCGTTCGCGAGCCCATTGGGGAACGACGGAGACTTCGAGTTGAGCAGCAGGCGCGACGTCTCGCACGCGCTGGCGGCGACGACCACCACCCGCGCGTCGATGTGGTGCTCGCTGCCATCCGTCGTGTCGACATAGGTGACGCCGCTCGCCCGCCCACTGCGGTCCAGCGTGATCTCCCGCGCCATCGCGTTCGTCTTCACCGTGAGCTTGCCGGTCTTGAGCGCCGGTTCGATCAGGACGTTGGTGGCGGAGAAATTCGAATTCGTCTTGCAGCCGCGGTTGCACTGGCCGCAGTAATGACACGCGGGGCGTCCATTGAGTGGACGGGTCAGGATCGACAGCCGCGCGGGCACGCAGGTGACGTTGAGCCGCCGAGCCGCGTCCTGCACAAGCAGCTCGTAGCAGCGCGGCTTGGGAGGCGGAAGAAAGAGCGAGTCGGGGGCATTGGGGATGTTGTCCTTGCTCCCGAAGACCCCCACCAGTTGCTCGAGCTTGTCGTAGTAGGGGACCAGGTCGGCGTAGCTGATCGGCCAGTCGTCGCCGAGGCCGTCGAACGTTTTCGCCTTGAAGTCGCGCGGGCCGAAACGCAGCGAGATGCGACCCCAGTGGTTCGTCCTCCCACCGACCATCCGCGCGCGCCACCAGCGGAACTTGTCTCCCCGCGCGACCGTGTACGGCTCGCCGGGGATCTCCCAACCCCCGATGCAGCCGTCGAACTCACCGAACGGCCTTGCCGGAGTGGAGGCGCCGCGGCGCGGCGATTCGTAGGGCCACGTGAACATCGCGGAGTTGGTCCTGTTGTCCCACGGACCGCCCGCTTCGAGGACCGTGACGTTGACACCGGCGCGTGCGAGCGCGTAGGCGGCCATTCCGCCGCCGGCTCCTGAGCCGACGATGACGACGTCGGCGGGTGAGGACTGATTGGCCAAGCGCATTCAGGGCTCCCGTCTCATTCCAAGGGTTGAGCCGCTACATCCGACGAATGGACTCCTTCGAGTAGTACCGGGTCCTCGGCCAGCCGGCCTGTGTTGGGGCAATGCAGTTTCACCCAAAACCGGGAGGAACCCATGACCCGGAATAACTGGATCGCCCTGGCCATTTTGACGAGCGCCGCCGCATTTGGCGCCTGTCGGCCAAAGGGCGGGGAAGCTGGCCAGCCCGACCGTGCTGTGGACAACACTGCGGGTGATCAGTCGAACCTGCCAGTGTCGTTCACCGTCCCCGCGGGGACGCGTCTCGACCTGACGCTCAACGCCGAGCTGAGCTCGCGTAAGAACAAGGCGGGCGACACGTTCACCGCGAAGCTGGCGACGGACATCCGCGATGCGTCTGGTAAGGTGGTGATCGAGACCGGTTCGATTGTCAACGGCACCATCACGGAGGTGAAGCCCGCCCCGAACCGCCGCATCCCGGGCACGCTGACCCTGGCGTTGACCACGATCGAGATGGACGGCAACACGCTCCCGATCCGCGCGACGATCGACTCGGTGCAGACCGAGTACGGCGCGAAGGTTGGCGCGGGCGCCGGTGCGGTGGTCGGCCAGATTCTGTCGAAGAACACCACTGGCACTGTGATCGGCGCCGTAGTGGCCGCCGAGACAAAGGACCTGGATATCGTGCTCCCGGATGGGTCGCGTATCCTGGCAACGATCACGGAACCGATGAACTCGTCTCAGTAGCCTAACGCACCGCCGGCGTATCGTGGGTCGGCAACACCGACCCACCCGCCGGCGGTTTTTTGTATGGCGGCGATGATGCCGCTACGTCCACGCCGCTCGTCCATCTTGTGTCCCATCGCCTGCAGCGCCCGCACAGTCGCGTCGCTCAAGCCTCCATTTTCGTAGTAGGTCTGGTCGGGCAGCGCTTGGTGATGAATTCGCGGGGCGGCGACGGCATCGGCGAGACTCATCTTCTGATCCAGCACGTTGAGAATGACCTGGGTAACGCTCGTGATGATCGTGGGCCCGCCCGGCGTGCCGACCACCATCTCCAGACTCCCCTCGCTGTCGAGCACGATCGAGGGCGTCATGGCCGACAGCATGCGCTTGTTGCCGGCAACCGCGTTGGCCTCCCCCTGTACGAGCCCGTACATGTTCGGCTTGCCCGGAGCCGACGCGAAGTCGTCCATCTCGTTGTTCAGCAGGAATCCGGCTCCAGTGACGGTCACACCGCTGCCAAATCCGCCATTCAGCGTCGTGGTCACGGCTGCCGCGTTCCCCTGCGAGTCGACGATCGAATAGTGCGTCGTGTGCATCGGCTCGCCGCCCCCCCCCCCGCCCCCGGCCTGTGGCGGCGTCGGCGTCGCATGCTTCGGATCGATCTGTGACCGCAGTGTGGCCGCGTACGACTTCGACAGCAGGCGGTCGAGCGGCATGTCGACGAAATCGGGATCGCCGAGCCAGCGGTTGCGGTCGATGAAGGCGCGACGCATCGCTTCGGTGACGACGTGCACGTACGCCGCGGAGCCGAAGGCGGGTAGCGTGTCGTAGCCCTCGAGGATGTTGAGGATCTCGCCCATCGTGACGCCACCCGAGCTGGGCGGCGGCATCGAGTAGATCGTGTGTCCCCGATAGCTCAGCGCGATGGGTGTGCGCCACTTGGCGCGATAGCGGCGCAAATCGTCCTTCGTGATGAGACCGCCGCCGCGCTGCATTTCAGCGACGATCAAATCGGCGATTTGGCCGCGGTAAAAGACGTCGGGACCCGAGTCGCTGATGAGCTGCAGCGTGCGCACGAGGTCGGGTTGCCGCCACATCATCCCGGGCGGAGGGGCGCTGTCGTGTACCAGGAACTGCTCCCTGCTCGCGGGGAACCCCGCTAGCAGCTCGCGGTCGCTCGCGATGTCGCGACTGCGTGCGGAGTCGACCAGATGGCCCTGCGCGAGCCGGATCGCCGGCGCGATCAGCGTCGCCCAGGGCAGCGTGCCGTATTTCTGCCACGCTGCGTGCAGTCCAGCGACGCTGCCCGGCACGCCCGATGCCAGATGACCCACTTCGCTATGCTTCGTCGGGTTGCCGGCTGAGTCGACGAACATGTCGTGAGTCGCGGCGGCAGGCGCCGCCTCACGATAGTCGAGTGCCGTCACCTCGCCACTGGCGGTGCGATGGACGATGAAGCCGCCGCCGCCGATGTTGCCGGCGTCGGGCAGTACCACCTCGAGCGCGAAGGCGACCGCCACGGCAGCATCGATGGCGTTGCCGCCCAGCTTCAGGATGTCCACGCCGACCTGCGTCGCGAGGGGATGCGCCGAAACGACCATGACGTGGGGGGCCGTTACGGGCCGCGCGCGTAGCGTCCAGGTCGCAGGAATGAGGGCTCGACCCCGAATCGGGGCAGGAGCGGCGGTGGGAGGGCGATGGGTACAGCCAAGGGCCGCCAGCAGACATATCCCGGGGAGCTTTCGCATTCGTAATCTTATCGTCTAATTCTCCTCCATGACAAACCGCGATTTCCACGATCCCCGCGCCACCGAGCAGCGCAACCCGCGCTCGGAGCGCATCGACGTCGCCTCCAGTCTCGAGATCGTGGACATCATGAACGCCGAGGACGCGCGCGTCGCGGGCGTGGTGCGGGGGCAGCGCGAGCAGATTGCCCGTGCCATCGATCTGATTGTCGGAGCGTTCAAGGCGGGCGGGAGGCTGCTGTACGTCGGTGCCGGCACGTCCGGCCGGCTGGGCGTGCTGGACGCCACAGAGTGCCCGCCCACGTTCGGCGTGCCGCCGACGATGGTGACGGGGGTGATCGCCGGCGGCTATCCCGCGCTCGTGAAGAGCGCCGAGGGCGCCGAGGACGATGTGAACGCGGGGATGGTGGCGATGGACACGGCCCAAGTCACAAATCGCGACGTGGTGGTGGGAATCGCGGCGAGCGGCACGACGCCGTACGTGCGTGCCGCACTGGGCAAGGCGCAGACGCTCGGCGCCACGACCGTCTTGCTGACGTGCGCGATGCCGCCCAAAGTGCTCGCCGAGACGTGCGACGTCATCATCAATCCCGTCGTGGGGCCGGAAGTGCTGACGGGCTCGACCCGCCTGAAGGCAGGGACGGCCACCAAGCTCGTCCTCAACACGCTCTCGAGCGGTGCGATGATCCGACTCGGCAAGGCCTTCGGAAATCTGATGGTCGACCTGATGGCGCTGAGCGCAAAGCTGCACGACCGTGGCGAGCGCATTGTGATGGAAGTCGGCGGGGTCTCGCGTGAGGAAGCGCGCCAGGCGATCGAGCGCGCCAAGGGGAGCGTGAAGCTCGCGATCGTGATGGTTCGCCGCAAAGTGGATGCTGCCGAAGCCCGGCGCCTGCTCGAAACGGCAGATGGGTTTGTCCGACCGGTGGTGGGTGATCCCCCTCCGGTGGGCCGATGACACTGGCGGTCGGGGTCATGTCGGGCACGTCGCTCGACGGAATCTCCACGGCACTGGTGCGGTTGGGGGACGGTGCGGTCGAGCTGGTCGCGTTTCGTCAGGAGCCGTACTCCCCGGCCGAGCGCGGTTCGATCATCGATGCGATGGCGCGGGGCTCGCCCAAGGATGTCGCGTTTCTGCACGTCGCACTGGGCGAGAGATTTGCCGGGGCCGTCCTTGCGCTACTCGCGCAGGCCCGCGTCGCGCCCAAGGACCTTTCATTTATTGCGTCGCACGGCCAGACGATCTGGCATGAGCCGGGGCGCGCGACCTTTCAGCTCGGCGACGCGGCGGTGCTGGCGGAGCGGGTCGGCGTGCGCGTGGTGAGCGACTTCCGCGCGCGCGACGTGGCCGCGGGGGGGCAGGGGGCGCCGCTCGTGCCGCTTGCCGACGTGATGCTGTTCGGTCACGAGCAGCGCGGGCGGTGGCTGCTGAACGTCGGCGGCATAGCCAACGTCACCTGGGTACCGCGCCGCGGTGTGTCCGACGGGGCGTTCGCGTTCGATACCGGGCCGGGTGTGGGAGTGATCGACTCCGTGACCCGGCGCATCGATCCGGACGCAACGTATGACGTGGGCGGCGAGCGCGCGCGCCGCGGGCGGCCCGTGGCGAAACTGCTCGACGAGCTATTGGTCGATCCCTATTTCGATCAGCCGCCGCCCAAGAGCACCGGCCGAGAGCGCTTCGGGATCGAATATGCCGACAAGCTGCTCGCGCGCGTCAAGAAGTCCGGCGGCTCCGACAACGACGCGGTGGCCACGGCGACGGCGCTGACGGCCGAGTCGATCGGGCGCGCGATCGCGAAGTGGGGGAAGGACGACACGTCCGAAGTGGTGATCTCGGGCGGGGGCGCGAAGAACCCCGCGCTCGTGGAGCGGTTGGCCGCGAAGATCCAGCCCCGTCCCGTCGTGCTCTTCGATCAGATCTTCTTCGATGGCGAGGCCAAGGAAGCCGTCGCGTTCGCGTTCCTCGGCCATCAAACGGTGATGGGGAAAGCAGGGAATCTCCCCGCGGCGACCGGGGCGCGGGGGCCGCGCATTCTCGGGCATATCACGCCAGCATGACGCCGCGCGCGCGCCTCGTCTGTCCGGCGCTCCGCTGGCGGCGCGGCTCCTTCAAGTCCGAACGCACCAAGATCGAGCAGGCGGTGGCGGCGGGCGTGGGCGGCTTCATTCTCTTTGGCGGCACCCGTGCTGCCGTCGACGCGCTCACGAGCGCGCTGCGTGACACCGCGGGCCGGCCTCTGCTGCTCGGTTCCGATTTCGAGCGCGGGCCGGGGCAGCAGGTCCGCGGTCTCACCGAACTGCCGCCGCCGGCGGCACTCGGGTACCTCAACGATCTCGACGCGACGTACGTGTGCGGGCAGATCACCGGAACCGAAGCCCGGGCCGTCGGCCTGACGTGGGTCTTCGCGCCGGTGTGCGATCTCGACGTGGAGCCGCGCAACCCCATCGTGCAGACGCGCGCGTTCGGCGCCGATCCCAGTCTCGTCGGGTCGCACGCGGGGGCGTGGATCAAAGGGTGTCAGGAGCACGGCGTGATGGCCTGCGCCAAGCACTTTCCGGGACACGGCCGCACCACGACCGATTCGCACGAAGGTCTCCCCGTGGTGAACGGATCTGCTGCCGAGCTGCAGGCCGAGGCTGCGCCGTTTGCGGCGGCGGTGCAGGCGGGAGTCGCGAGTGTGATGCCGGCGCATGTCGCGTATCCGGACTGGGACCCGTCCGGCTCGGCCGCGACATTCTCGAAACCGATTCTCGATTATTTGCGGGCGACGCTCGCGTTCGACGGGCTTGTCGTCACGGATGCCTTTATCATGGCCGGCGCGACCGCTGCAGCACCGGAGGGTGTCGCGGCGGTGGCAGCGGTGAATGCGGGCTGTGACATGTTGCTGTATCCGACCGACTGGGCCGGCGTGGTGCGCGAGCTCGAGCACGTCGACCCGGACCGAGCGGAGCACGCGTTGGCGCGGTATGGGGCCGCGGTCGACCCCGGGGCGTGGCCACGGGGTACGTCTACGCTGGATGAAGTGGAGCTCGGTGAGCACCAGAGGTTCGCGGATGGGTTGGCCGATCGGGCGGTCCACCTGGTGCGCGGCGAGCGGCCGCAGCTCGGCAAGACGGTGAGCGTGTCGATCGTCGATGATGATGTCGGTGGGCCGTATTCGATTCCGCCGCGGGATGTGTTTCATGGGGAGATTCGAGGGCGTGGGTTTCGTGTTTCCCCGGGGCGTGGCCCCGGGGCACGCCACCTTATTCTGGTTTACGCGGAGCCGAGGTCGTGGAAGGGGCGCGCTGATCTGGGACCGGTGTCACTCGCGAAGCTCGAGCGGCTTGTGCCCGGGGCGTCGCTTGTGATTCTGTTCGCACATCCGCGGCTGGTCAATCAAATTCCCGGTGACGTGCCGGTGCTGTGTGCGTGGCATGGGCAGTCGTTGATGCAGCGCGCGGCAGCGCGCTGGGTTGCTACGCAAGTGTGAGAGGAAAACATCGTGAACGACACCCAGCGCTGGACCAGTGCCCCCGTACTTCATCTAAGGCCCTGATTCACTCGTGAAGCGACTCATCGAAACCACCGATCGATCCCTTATCGAAGCGCTTCGTCTCGCTCTCGAGACAGAAGAGATCGACGTGCGCGTTCTCGAGACTGGAGCCGGCAGTCTCCCTTTCACGCCCACGATTGTTACCGTGATTCACGACGAGGATTGGGATCGCGCGCGTGAAGTGGTTCGATCACTGCAGCAGGAGCCGATGCCGTATCAGACGCGGGCGCCGCAGTTCCGACGCCAGGCTCGGGTTGCATTGTTCGTGATACTTTCCCTTGTGGCGATCTTCGGTCTGTGTTTCGCATGACGGCGCTCGGTGCCGATCTAGGACTCTCTTCGAATGGGGCTGGTACATGAAATGGATCGCGGTTTCGATTGTGCTGATCTCGATCGGTTGCATGCGACCCCCGCGTACAACGGTTGCCGACCTACCGATCGCGCTACCGTGTACGGGACTCAGCAACGGCACGGCCGTCTGGTCGGATAGCCTGCCGATTGTCAGCGATTCCTCTCTTCAGCGGATGGTTGGGGGTGGCTTGGCGCTGCACTATCCCGAGGATCTGAGGCTCGCCAGCCGTACCGGCATGGTGAGAGCACGGTTCGTCATCGACACGCTCGGCGGTGTGGTGCCAGGGTCCAGTATTATCGAAGCGTCTAGCGACGAACGTTTTGCTCGCGCGGTCTGCCAGGCCTTGCCCACGCTTAAGTTCGCTCCCGTCATTGTCGATGGGCACAAAGCCGTAGCGGGGCTCGTCCACGTGCCGTTCACGTTTCGGGTGGATAGATGAGCAAACGCAGCGAACTCGTCACCGTCCAGCAGGGGTAGATTAAGAAATGAAATTCGTTCTGGTTATCTACAACGACCCCTCGCTCGCCGATGCGCTGCCCCAGGGAGAAACCGATCAAATGATGCGCGATTGTCTCGCGCACGCCGACGAGCTGCGCCGCGACGGGCGTCTGACAGAATCCCAGATGCTCGAAGGCGCCGCAGCCGCGAAATCGGTCCGAATCCGTAACGGCCGCACCAAAGTGACCGACGGCCCGTTCAGCGAAGCCAAAGAGGTCCTCGGAGGCTTCAACCTGATCGAAGCGGCAGACATGAAGGAGGCTGTCGAGATCGCCAAGGAGTTCCCCTGGGCCCGCACGGGCTGCGTCGAGGTTCGCCCGCTGCGTGACATCGAGACCGTTCGACGGCGAGTCGCGGCGACGTGATCTCCTTCGTCCACGCCCCGACGCTTGCGAGCCTGGCAATCGGCTCTGCGCTGACGCTCGTGGACCTGTGGATCTACCTGTCGCGCACTCGAGCGCCCGATTCTGAACAGGGCGTGCTCCATCTCATTCGCGTGCAGCACGGTCCTGCGAAGCGGCGCAGACCCCATCGCGCGCACCCTCGACTCGCGTATTATCAAGGACCGTTTGATTCGGGCCCGCAAGCCGCCTAACTCGCAGCCGAGGGGAGAGCCAACGTGAACTGGCAACTGGGACTGATCTTCATCGTGGTACTGGTCGTGGTCATGATGGTCGTTCGTCGCCGCCGCACGCCACCCGGACCCGGCGCATCCTAAACCCGTTCGACGTCGGCCTCGTCCTCCTCGTTACGCTGGGGTGCCAGCCATCCCAGCGGCCGTCGTCCACCAAAGAGCTCATTGGTCTGTGGCGCAGCCAGGGTGACAAGGAATCGGACGAGCCGTGCATGAAGGCTTCCATGGAGTTCCGGGACGACGGGGCGATGTTGGTCAGCAGCGGCAAACAGACGCTCACCGGCACGTACTCGGTGGACTCCGGACCTTCGCGTCTAGTCGTGCGACAACACAACATGACTTCGAACGGAGAGCCGAACTGTCAAGGAATCCCCGCGGAGTACGTGCTGCAGCACTACCTCAATACGTTCTATGTGGATGTTCACGGCGACACGCTTCGCATCTACACGGCGCCGGAAGGCTCAGGGGCCTTTCTGACGGCGATCCGAGTGCGCTAGGAGCTGCGAGTTAGTCCGGTGGACGAAGATCCGGTCAGGAAGCGAGGCGCGTGGGCCGGCCAGCTCGGCGGTCTCGTTGTCATTGTGGCCCTGATTCTCTGGTTCGTGCAGATGCGGAAGGCACCGACCAACCTGCTGCAGCGACGTGATTGCGAGCGCGCCTACGAGGCGGCGCGCACCGCGTCCGATACCGCCGCGGTCGATCAACGTCGACCGGTGCTCGGCCAATCGACAGATACGCTCATGTGTGGGACGTTTCGCCGAGCGGGCCGACTCCCCTGACATTGGAATTCCGCTGCAAGGCGTTGCTCTTCGATCTCGACGGGGTTCTCGTCGATTCTCGCTCCGTCGTCGAGCGCACGTGGCGTCGCTGGGCCGAGCGCCATCAGCTGGATCCGATGCCCTTACTGCAGGTCGCGCACGGGCGCCGGGCGCGCGATACGTTGCGCATGGTCGTGCCGAGTCTCGCCACGGACGCCGAGGTCGACTGGCTCGACGCGGCAGAGCTGGCGGACCGCGAGGGGCTGCCCGCCGTTCCGGGTGCGCCCCAATTCCTGTCCATGCTCCCGTCCGATCGCTGGGCTGTTGTCACCTCGTGCGGACTTGAGCTCGCCCGGCAACGCCTCGGGTCCGCCGGACTGCCGGTGCCCGATGTGCTGATCGTGGCCGAAGAGGTGAAGTACGGCAAGCCGGCGCCCGACGGTTATCTCCTGGGCGCGAAGCGGCTCGGCATCGATCCCGCGGCATGTCTGGTGTTCGAGGATGCGCCGGCTGGCATCATGGCGGCCCGTGCCGCGGGGGCGCGGGCGATAGGGCTGACCACGACGCACCGGCCAGGGGACCTATCGGGGGTAGACGCAACGATCGCTGATTTCAGAGGTATTGATATCCGTCCCGAACACGACGCGTTTGTCGTCACACTCCCGAGCCAACGAAGTCTGTGAACGGCTACAACTTTACCGATCGTGTCCGCAAGGTGCTGCAGATGGCGCGTGAAGAGGCCATGCGGCTGCAGCACGAGTACGTCGGCACCGAACACATTCTCCTCGGACTCTTGCATGAAGGCGAAGGCGTGGCCGCTGCCGCGCTCACGAACCTGAAGGTCGATTTCGAAGAGGTGGCGGCGAACGTCTACGACACGGCCAAGAAGGGAAAGAGCGAGGTTCGATCGCTGGATTTGCCGTATACCTCACGAGCAAAAAAGATTCTCGAATTGTCGATGAGTGAAGCGCACGAATTGAATCACACGTACGTCGGGACTGAGCATTTGCTGCTCGGCGTGCTCCGGGAGAAGAAGGGCATTGGCGCGGACGCTCTGCATCGGGTCGGGGTAAGCCTCGAGACGCTCCGCGCCGAGGTAGTTCGCCTGCTCGGGGTTGAGGATGAGGTCGGCGGGAGGCGCCACGAGGATCCCGATGCAGTGGATCAGCGCTTCAAAACGGCCATTGCTCTCGTGGAGCTTCATCACCTGCGGTTTGGGAGCTATCCTGATTCGTTCGACGATCTGGAGTTTTTGGGCGCGCAGGACCGTCATACGCTCCTGCGGGGCCTACGATACGAGAAACTTCCGGACGGGTATGCGCTCGACATCGTGAGTGGTGAAGGCCAGAAGCCTAAGCTGAGGTACCCGCCCGATTTCTGGCGAGGTCTTGGCATTCGACGCACGAACGTCGATCGTTCGTCTCCATGACCGACGAATTCAAAGCCAAGCTGCAGGCACTGCTTCAGACGCACGCCGTGCAGGCGGCAAAACAGCAGCCCGCCGACAAGGCGCCGCGCGATCAATCGGATCGGCGGATGTGCGGCGAGCGGCTGCACTCCGTCGTGCGTCCCGTGCTCGAGGGACTCATCGCGGAGCTCAAGAGTGCCGGGCACGAAGCGTCCGTTCGCGAGCACATCGAGCGCGACGACGCCTATCCCAGCGTGGCGCTCTCCTTCACACCCCGGAGCGGCCTCGCCTCGGCGCTCATCTTCCGCTACGACCCCCGGCACGGCATCGTCGTCCATCGAGAGGTCAAGCACGCTCCGTGGAAAGGACGGCCGCCCACCGGCACCGGCGATCGGCTCGGCACCATCGGGATCGCCGCGGTCTCGGAAGCGTGGGTCGAAACCAAGAGCCTGAGCTTCATCGAGGCGGTCCTAAAGGCGAATTGAGGGACGATGGAGCCTGTTCAACCTGTTGCCACCGCCCGGATTGCCCGAATCCTGCATGCTGCGCTTGTAATCGGGTCCATCCTGGTTGGCATCGCTTTCTTCTTCGTCGTTCAACGCAACGGCCCGGCATTCCGTGACGACCCACTCGCGGGCTATCTGACCGCGGGGCTTGGGCTGGCGAATCTCGCTTTTGCCATCGCCTTCTTTCGACCGAGAATTCCTCAGCGTCGCATGGACCAGGGGCCCGACGAGTATTGGATGACGAACGAGGCCCGCGGAGCTGCTATCGTCCTCTGGGCGATAGTCGAAGCGGCGGGTCTGATTTCGTGGGTCGGCTATTACTTGACTGGCCGGGCCGTGCCGGCAGCCGTCGCGGCACTCGCCGTTGTCACGCTCATCACGCTGCGCCCTTCCCGTCTCGAGGGCGACGGAGCTTCCTGACGATGCGGCGATGGATGTGGCTCACGACCATAGGAATCGGCATCGCGACGGGCTCCGCGCACGCGCAGACCGTGAACGTCTGGCCCGGCGCAGCACCCGGCTCCGAGCGTTGGACCCAGCAAGAACGCACGATCGAGAACACACCGGTCGGCACTGTGATCTTCAACGTCGTAACCCCCACGCTGACCGCCTATCTCCCTGAGCGCAGCAAAGCCACTGGAACTGGCGTCATCATCGCGCCCGGCGGCGCATTCGTCGCGTTGGCGATCGATCTGGAGGGGACCACCGTCGCGCGCTGGCTGCAGGAACGCGGCATCGCCGCGTTCGTCCTCAAGTACCGCATCGTAGAAAAGCGCGGCGACGGCATTCCCCAGATGGACATGGATACCGCCGGCCGATACGGCATCGCCGACGGCATCCAGGCGATCAAAGTTGTCCGGCAACACGCGACCGCCTGGGGTGTGTCGCCCGACCGGATTGGCTTCATGGGCTTCTCGGCGGGTGCGATGGTGACGAGCGGGACGGTGCTGCAGCCGGACTCGGCGGCGCGTCCGAGCTTCGCCGCGATGATCTACGGCGGTCCATTCGGTGTGATGCCGGCGATTCCGGCCAAGCTGCCGCCCGTGTTTCTCGCCTGGGCGCAAGACGACCCCGTCGCCCGCGACCTGATCGTCAAGTTTGACGGCGCGCTGGAGCACGCCGGGCAGAAACCGGAGGTCCACATTTACAGTGCCGGCGGCCACGGCTTCGGCCTGAAGAAGCAGGGCACCACCAGCGATCACTGGATCGACGACTTCTACAACTGGCTGAACGCGCAGGGACTCACCAAACCGCGATGATGCGCCCATGGAACGACGCGAGCTGATTCAGTGGCTGGTCGCGACCGCGGGACTCCGCGCGCTCGACGGCCTTGCACCAGCCGACCTGTTCGCGCTTGGCCGCGACATTCACCGTCACACCGCGCCGCACGCCTCCGGCCGTACGCTGACCGCGCATGCCGAGCAAACCGTCACGATCGCGGCGGAGCGCATCATCCCGGCGACTGAGACGCCGGGTGCCACCGATGCCGGTGTCGTTGCTTTCATCGAGAAGATGTTGACGGATTGGCACACGCCCGCGGAACGGGAGCGGTTCCTCGCCGGACTAGAGGACCTCGACGCGCGCTGCCGCGCTCGCGCGTCGCGAGACTTCGTCGCTTGCGGCGAGGCTGATCAAGTCGCCGTCCTCACCGCGCTCGACGCCGCGCATGAGGAATGGTTCGACCGGCTCAAGTACCTCACCGTGTACGGCTACTGTACGTCGGAAGTCGGTCAGCGCGCGCTCGGTCTCTTCCCACTGCCATGGCGCTATGACGGCTGCGCTCCGGTCGATGCCGCCCACTGATTTCGACGCGATCGTCGTCGGTTCCGGAATGACCGGCGGCTGGGCGGCGAAAGAGCTGACCGAGCTCGGTCTCCGCACCCTGGTGCTCGAGGCCGGGCGGCCGATCACGCCCGAGCAGGACTACGTCGAGCACAAGCCGTCCTGGGAGATGCCGTTCCGCGGTCTGGGCGATCGGCGCGCCACAGCGTCGCGCCAGCCGATTCAGAGGCACTCTGTGTCGTTCGACGAACTAAGTCACGTCTTCTGGACCGATGACGTCGACAACCCGTACTCGACGCCGGCCGACCGCCCGTTCTACTGGTTTCGCGCGCGCCAAGTCGGCGGCAAGTCGATCATCTGGGGACGCCAGGTCTACCGCTGGAGCGACCTCGACTTCGAGGCCAACCTGCGCGACGGTATCGCGGTCGACTGGCCGATCCGTTACAAGGACCTCGGGCCGTGGTATGATCACGTCGAGCGATTCATCGGTGTGAGCGGTCAGAAGGAAGGCCTCGCACAGCTCCCGGACGGCGAGTTCCTCCCGCCGATGGCGCTGAACTGCGCCGAGCAGCATGTCCGGCAGCGGATGCAGGAGCGGTTCGGGCGCGACCGCGTACTCACAATCGGTCGCGTCGCGAACCTGACGGCCCCACACAACGGCCGGGCGCCCTGTCACTACTGCGGACCGTGCCACCGCGGATGCATCACGCGGTCGTATTTCAGCAGCGTCAACGCCACGCTGCCCGCGGCGCGCGCGACGGGCCGCCTGACGCTGCGGCCGTTCAGTATCGTGAAGCGTCTCGTGTACGACGCCAAGCAGAACCGGGTAACCGGCGTCCGCATCATCGATGCGCAGACGAAACAGCAGCGCGACTACACGGCCCGCGTCGTTTTCCTGTGCGCGTCGGCGCTCGAAAGCGCGCGAATTCTGCTCAACAGCGATCTGGCCAACTCGAGCGGGCAAGTCGGCCGCAACATCATGGATCACATCAAGTGGGGCGGGGCGAGCGGGCAGTTCGACGGCTGGACCGACCGCCGAGTCATCGGTGAGCGTCCGAACGGGATCTATGTCGCCCGCTTCCGCAATGTCAGCTCCCGGCATGCCGATTTTATCCGCGGCTACGGCTTTCAGGGTGGCGCGGACCGGTCGGGATGGGAGGCGGCACTGCACGCACCAGGAATTGGGCGGGCATTCAAGGCGCGGCTGTCGCAGCTCGGTCCCTGGACGATGGGCTTCTGGGGATTCGGCGAAATGCTGCCGCGCGAGCAGAATCGGGCGACGCTGCACCCCACGCTGGTGGATGCCTGGGGCATCCCGTCGTTGCACATCGACTGTCGCTGGGGCGACAACGAGCTCGCCATCCATCGCGACATGAGCGTGGCGGCGGCAGAGCTGCTGGAGGCGGCGGGCGCGACGCACATCGAGCCCAGCACGAGCGGGCCGAGCACGCCGGGCGGGACCAACCATGAAATGGGGACCGCGCGGATGGGCCGCGATCCCAAGACGTCGGTTCTCAATGGCTGGAACCAGACCTGGGATGTGCCGAACCTGTTCGTGACCGACGGGGCGGCGATGACGTCGAGCGGCTGCCAGAATCCTTCGCTCACCTACATGGCGTTGACCGCGCGCGCATGCCACTATGCAGTCGACCAGCTCAAGCGACGCGAGCTATGACCCGGACAATCGGTTGGTGGGTGATGACCGTCCTCGCCCTGATCATCGCCGCGGCGCCGGGCTTTGCGCAGCAACGCACCTACGCCAACCCCATCGACATCGACTACCGCTACAACTTCGAGCAGTTGAATCAGGGCATTTCATACCGCTCCGGCGCCGACCCCGTCATCGTGGTGCAACGCGGGAAGTACTATCTCTTCGAAACCATCGGCGACGGCTACTGGGAGTCGACGGACCTCGGTACCTGGCGGCACATCACGCCCTCGCGCTGGCCGCTCACCGACGTCGTGGCACCCGCAGTGCTGTCCGTCCGCGACACCATCTATCTCCTGCCGAGTACCACGAGTCCGCTGCCGATTCTCATGCTCACCGAGCCGGCCAGCGGGCGGGTGGAGTTTTACAATCGCTTGTTGCCCTGGCTCCCGATGGCGCGCTTTCGCGAAGCGGACGTGCTCGCCAAGCCGGACTCGGTGCAACCCGGGCCGTGGGATCCGCAGTTCTTTCACGATCCCGATACCGAGCGCTGGTTCCTGTATTGGAATTCGTCGAACGCGTATCCCCTGCACGCCATCGAGCTCGATAAGAGCAGGCATCTCGCCTACAAAGGGACGCCGCACTGGCTGTTCGGTCTCGACCCTGCCAATCATGGCTGGGAACGCTTCGGCCGGGACCATCGGGATTCGACGATCACACCGTTCATCGAAGGCTCCTGGATGACGAAGCACGCCGGCCGCTACTACCTCCAGTACGGCGCGCCGGGCACCGAGTACAACGTCTACGCGACTGGCGTCTACACGGCAGCCGATCCGCTCGGCCCGTTCACGTACGCGCCCTACAATCCGGTCGCGTACAAGCCAGGCGGGTTCGTGCAGGGCGCGGGACACGGCAACACCTTCCAGGACGTGTATGGGAATTGGTGGAACACCGGGACCCCGTGGATCGCCGTGAACTGGAACTTCGAGCGGCGCATCGGGCTGCATCCCGCGGGCTTTGATGCGAACGGGCAGATGTACGTCGATACGCGCTTCGGTGATTTCCCGCACTGGCTGCCGACGAAGTCGGGGCAGTCGAGCGAAGAGCTGTTCACCGGCTGGATGCTGCTGTCGTATCGCAAGCCGGTGACCGCGTCGTCGGCGCTCGACAGCTTCCCGGCGAGCCGAGTGACCGATGAGAACCCGCGGACGTTCTGGGTTGCCAAGCAGAATCAGCCCGGCGAATCGCTCACGATCGATCTGGGCGGGACCTACGATGTGAAAGCGATCCAGGTGAACTACGCCGACTACAAATCGGGCGTCTACGGCACCGACTCGACTGTGGTCACGCAGTTCCGCCTGCAGGCATCGCTGGACGGCCAGTTGTGGGCCGTCGTGGCCGATCTGGCGGACGAGACACGGGATCGTCCCAACGCGTATTTCGAAATGGCGACGCCGGTGCGCGCGCGCTTCGTGCGCTACGAGCACATCCACGTGGGTGCCGCGAATCTCGCCATCAGCGACATCCGCGTGTTCGGCACGCGTTGGGGCGGCGGTCCGCGCCCGGCGACGCCAGGCGGAGTCACCGCACGTCGCGATCATGACGCCCGAAACGCCGTGATCACCTGGAAACCGGTTGCCCGTGCCGTCGGCTACAACGTGCGCTGGGGTATCGCACCGGCGAAGTTGTATGAGACCTATCAGCGCTTTGCCGACGAGGGGACGAGGCTCGAGCTGCGCGCGTTGACGGTAGGGCAGGGGTATTGGGTCGCGATCGAGAGCTTTGATGAAAGCGGCGTGTCTACACTGAGCCCGGCAGTGCCTATTCGCTAGGGGGAGTTATGCGTAGCGACAACGTGACGATGCTGCTGCTTCTTGTGACGATCCCCATGTCATCCGCAGCCGCGCAGCATATGCACGGGGGACCTGCCGCCGAGCGAGTGCTGGTGGAAGCGCGCCGCGCCGCGGCGCTGATCCCTGACACGGCCGCCGCCCGAGCGGCTGGCTACATCCCCATCGAGGAGATGGGCATCCCGGACCGGAACCCCTTCCAGGGGCAGCATTGGTACAACGGGAAGCACGCGGACACGCTCGCTGCCGCGCGCCTCGACAGTCCCGCGTTCGTCATGTTCGCGCCGGTCAATGGCACACTGCAACGTATCGCCGTAGCGTATTCCGCTCGCCTGCGACTCGAGGCGGCGCCGCCACCCGGACTCGGTGAAGATTCTACGGTGATGTGGCACAGTCATGTCCTGTGCGGGTTCAACGCCCCGAGTGGCCGTCCCGTCGTCGATCAAGTACCTGATACCGCCGTGTGCCGCGCACGCGGAGGGACTCCGCGGCCCCGCAAGACGCTCATGGTGCACGTCTGGACGGACGTCTCCAATCCCGAAGGCCTGTACGGTCATGACAACCCTGCGCTCCCGTTCATCGTGCTCGGCCTCACGCCTCCGGCCGTGAGCTCTCGAGCGTCCCGCGAGCTCGCCCTGTCCCTGGGCGAATCCTACGGCGCACGGCTCGAGAACGGCTATCTCATCGAACAGGCGAATAAGAATGCCGCGCTCGCCGACTCGTTGCGCGCGCATCGCGCGGCGATTGTGGCGCTCGTGCCCGAGCTGCGGCGGGCGGATCGCGCGCACGACACCCAGGCGTACGATCGCGTCGCCGGGCGGATTCGCACCGAAGGCAGAGCGATCGAGCGAACGTACGAGCGAATGGCGAAGCCAGACGCGTTGGCCGATCTGCAGCGCCAGTACGAGTCGATCCTGACCATGAGCGCGATGCGCTGACCAGTCATCCAGCGAGGTTCTAGAGACATGCCTTTTTTCATTCCCAGCTGGGCGGTCGGGGCCGCGGTCATCCTCATCGCCATTCAGGTCGGGCGCGCGATCTCGGGGAAGTACGGCGGCGGCCGCGGCCGTCATCGCGGATTGCCGGCGTCCGATGACGAGATCAGCGACCTGCGGCAGAACCTCGATGCGATGCAGCACCGGGTCGCGGAGCTGGAAGAGCGCGTCGATTTCGCCGAGCGATTACTGGCAAAGCAGCGCGACTCGGATCAGCTGGGGCGGTGATGAGAGCCCTGACGCTGGCGGCGCTGTTCGCGGCGACCGCTTGCGCCCCCGCGATTCAATCGCGCGGGATGCAACAGGTCGTGACGGAGCGGCTCTACTTCGGTCGCAACGTCGCGCAGACCCTCGGCGTCACCGACTCCGCCTGGACGGTGTTCGTGACCGATGTGGTCAGCGCGCGCCTACCCAGTGGATTTACGTTCTGGGCGGCCGAAGGAGAGTGGCGCGGGGCGGATGGCCGGTCTGTTCGGGAGCCGAGTTACGTGGTCGAGGTCGTGCATCCGGCGCGGTCGGCCGCAGTGGAGGCCGCGATCGTCGCCATCATCGCGGAGTACAAGCGCCGGTTCCGGCAGGAGTCAGTGCTGCGCGTCGTCAGCAACGGACGAGCGAGCTACTGAGGATCGGCGCTCCAGCGCCTGCTATGACCTTTGGCGCGCTTCCCCTTGCAGTCTTCTTATCCGCCGGTGTATCTCCGACTGAATGCAGCTTCTGGATGCCACCGGAGAGCTTCAACGCATCCGGCGTAGCGTCGCCGCGTTCGAACAGCGTACTTTCCGGACACGACTGGACCGCCTGCCGGACTTCGTCGACTGTGTGTTGACGAGCGATCCGCCGCTCGCCTGCGCGTCGGCGTTCGTGGCGCAGGCGGTCTTCACCCCAAAGCATCTCGACGCCCTTCTGACCAGCCATGATCTGGTTCTGAAGTGTCATGTGGGTCGCACAATCGTCGCCGCCGATGGGGCGGAGTCGAGTGCACTGCTCGAGGCGTTGCTCGCCGACTGGCTGGACTTTTTTTTCGAGCCAAGTCCGCCAGGATTTGTGCTCTTTGCGGATCACGATGAGTACACAACGCTGTTTGCGGGGGTCGGCACGCTGCGACGACGGGTGGGAGCTCTGAAACAAAAGGGGTTCGTCGAAGTGTCGAACTACGTGCGCCAACTGTAGGAGGATCAGCGCATCAGCTTGAGACTCTTTAGATAATCCGCGACAACGTAGGCCGGCACCGCAAAGATGATCTTCCCCTGCGACTCCCGCTCACCGCCGTACAGCATCGCGATCACTTTCCCGTCGCGATCGAAGATTGGACTCCCCGACGACCCCGGCGCGCCGTACGCGTCCACCTGGATCACCGCCGTCAGCGCCTTGCTCACCGTGCCCACCGTGAGCGTCGGCTCCGCGATCGGTTGTCCGCCCTGCGATTCCATCGGGAGATCGAACCCCAGCGGATAGCCGAGGATCGCGACGGGATCGCCGCGCTCGAGACCCTCGCGGGTGCGCGCGAGTCCAGCGACTCGCGGCGTTCCCCCTGTGATCGACACGCGGAACACGCCGACGTCCGACTCCGCCGACACTCCGACCATCTCGGCGCGCCAGAACTGCGTACTCCCGGAGAAGATCACGCCCAGCCGGCGCGGCGTCTTGGTGCCGTCGTCGCCCACCAGGATGTGCTTGTTCGTCACCATGGTGCCCGTCGAATCCAACGCGAACGCGGTGCCACTGAACCGCTCGCCGTCGGTGTACTCGACCAGCACGATGGCGACGGCGTCCTGGTTGCGGTGCGAGATCGCCCGATAATCGACGCCGCCCAACGCGCGTCGCCGCCGCTCAACCGCGGCCAACTCCAGGCGCAGGCGCGCCACGGCGGCCGAATCACCGCCAGAGGTCTCCAGCGCCCGCCGCAGGCGAGCGGTTTCCTGCTGGGCGGCCTGCAGGGCATCGCGGACCCCCTGTAGCTCGGTCTGGAAGTGCAGGGTCATGGTCTGCGATTCGCGCGCTCGCCGCCGGCCATCGATTTGAATCCACGTGAAGCCGGTGCCCACGATCAGCAGGAGCACAATGAGCACCTTGGTCGTACGGCGCAGCTGCGCCGTCTGCCGTGCGACCTCGGCCCTGATGCGCACGCCGGTACTGGCCCGCGGCGCCGTCGGCCGTTGTGCCGCCGGAATCACTTCTCGCGGCGACGATGCGCGCTCCGCGAGACCCTCCGCAGCGGCAGTCGCCGGGAGATCGTCATCGATCTCGATGACTCCGAACTCGAGCGCCGGTCCGTTTGCGCCGAACCCAATGACGTCGCCGTCGCGCAGCAGCGTGTCACCATTGACCCGTTGGCCGTTCACGAACGTGCCGTTACGGCTGCCCAGATCCTGGAGGACGAACCCTTCGGTCTTGCGCACGATCGCCGCGTGCCGTGACGAGACGTCGAGGTCACGCTCGGCGTCGAAGCGCACGTCCGACAGCGGGTGGCGGCCAAGACCGATGTAACCCTTGCGGAAGGCTTCGATCTGCCCCGCGCGGGCTCCGGAGAGAAACTTGAACTGTGCTTTCACTGATTCCGGGTGAAGTACCAGACGAGCAAGGCGGCGAGGGCGAGCAATGCGAGGACCATCGTCCGCGTTTGTTTGCGAGTTTCCTTGTTGGGCACCGGCGGCCGGCTGCCTTTGTAGACCGGCACCGGCTCCGTGCTGGTCTCGGTGTCGATCAGCGGATAGACCTGGTGGCCGACGTCCTCCTGCTGGGCCCCGTCCGAGACGCGCAAGCCGTCGCCGTCGAAGCGCGCCACGACCACCGTGATGTTGTCGGGCCCGCCGCGTTCGTTCGCCAATGCGATCAACTTGTCGCAGACCGCGCTCAGCTCTGGAGTCGTGCTCACGATCTGGGCGATCTCTTCCTTCTTTACCTGGCCCGACAGCCCATCGGAGCAGAGCACGAGCACGTCGCCGCGCCGCACCTCCTGGTGCGTGAGATCGACCTTGACCTTCGGATCGGGGCCGAGCGCCTGGAGGATGATATTGCGGCGCTCGCTCTGTGCGGCTTCTTCTTCCGTCAGCTCGCCCGCTTCCACCAGGCGCTGCATCAGCGACTGGTCCTTGGTGATCTGGTGCGCCTCGCCGCCGCGAATCAGGTACGCGCGACTGTCGCCCACCTGTGTGAGATAGAGGTGATCGTTCAGGACGCCCGCGGCCGTCGTGGTCGTGCCCATGCCGCGCACTTCCGGGTGCGCCTTCGCGTGGGCGTGAATGCTCGCGTTGGCGACCTCGACCGCTTCCTTGAGCCGGTACGCAAAGCGCTGCGGCGTCACCTCGTCCTCGGCATTCCACGTCTTGAGGAGGTGCGCGTAGATCGTGTCGGTGGCCATCTCGCTCGCGACCTCGCCGGCTGCCGCGCCGCCCATACCGTCGGCGACGACCAGGAGGGTACCGCGCGGGCCGATATCGTGCTGCCGCACGTCCGGCTGCAGCGAGGCCGCCTTGCGCGTCAGATCGGCGACGAGGAAGCGATCCTCGTTGTGGTCGCGCGTGCGACCCAAATCGGTCTTGCCGAAGACCGCGATGCGGACGGGCTTGGATCGTCCGAACATGCGCTGTTACGACCCTCCCTGTATGACAGACCGGCACGACGTGAGCTGTGCGTTGATCGCGAGACCGCGGTTTGCCCAGACCACCGCCGTGCTGTGATTGCCGAGATCCTCTTCGGCTCGGGCAATCATGCACGCCGCGAACGCCTTGTCTGCATTGGTAACGCCTGCCGTGTTGTAGATCTTGGCGGCGGAGTCTTTCACAACTGCCGGTGTCGCCTCGATCAGGGCGGTCAGTAGATCGTTTGCGCGAGTGGGATCGATTCCGGTCCGGCTGCTCCCCGTGTCTCGAACAGGCTGCGTGATCACGCCTCTAGTTTGGTGATTCCCCGACTTTGTTGCCGTGTCGTGGGCCACGGAACGGGAGCTGTCTGCGGGATTCGGATTCGCCTTGCTACCGCCGTTGAGCGCCACCCAGGCACCACCCCCGGCGAGGACCACCACGACGCCAGCGATGATGGGGATGAACGACCGCTTCTTCGGTACGGCAGCCGGCGACGCCTGCTTCGCCGAAATGCGCTGCGTGGCTCCGGCGGTCGGATCGAGCAGCTGCGTCTTCTCTTGGGTAGCCGGAACGGCGCTTGCGGTCGGCCGGCCGGTGACGGCCGCGACGTCCGCCGCGAACTTCGCGACGCTCTGGTAGCGCTCCATCGGCGTGCGAGCGAGCGCGGTATCGAGGACCGGCTGTAACCCGCCGGGGAACGACAGATCGGGCCGCGCCTCGGCGAGCGTCGTGGGCTCGTCGGTCAGCCGCTTGATCATCGTCTCCTGCACGCTGGTCGCCTCGAACGGCAGCTTGCCGATCAGCATCCGGTAAAACACCAACGCGAGGGAATAGAGGTCGCTGCGGCCGTCGAGGTTGTCGCCCGACAGCTGTTCGGGACTCATGAACTCGGGCGTCCCCACGACCAGACCGGTTTTGGTGACCTTCTGCCCCGCCTGGTCACCGCCCACGGCCTTGGCGATTCCGAAATCCACCACCTTCACCGTCTCGCCGCCGTCCTTCCGCCGGCTCAGCATGATGTTGTCCGGCTTCAAATCGCGATGCACGATCCCCAGATCGTGCGCGGCCTGGAGCGCGTCGGCAGTTTGCAGGAAGATCGCGGTTGCGCGCGGCACCGAGATCGCGCCCTCCCGCTCGAGCAGATCGGTGAGCGGCTCGCCCTCGATGAACTCCATCGCGAGATAGATCAAGCCGTCGGGTGTCTCACCGAAGTCGTAAATCGCGCAGACGTTGGGATGGGTGATGCGGCTGGCGTTCGACGCCTCGCGATTGAAGCGCGCCACGGCGTCGGGATCGTGCACCATCGATGGATTCATCACTTTGATGGCGCTCCGCCGGCCCATTTTCACGTGCTCGGCGAGGTAGACCTGACCCATGCCGCCCTCACCGAGCTTCTTCACGACGTGGTAGCGGTCGGCGACGACCTGCCCCACGAGATCGCTCGCCGGCGCGGCGGATCGCAGCGTCTGCCCGTCGTTGGGGCAGAACTTCACGTCATCGGCGTATTCGGTGGAGCAGACCGGGCAGATCTTCATTCCGGAATCGGCCCTCCGCCTCCCGCGTCGCCGCCGGGCAGCTCGACGCGCAGCAGCTTGTCGCCGACCATGATGCGCGAGCCGTGCCGGAGCGCCATGGCGCCGCGGGCGGCGGTCGCGACGCCGTTGCGGCTGTGGTCGTCCACCAGCACGAAGTCCGCGTCCTCGGAGCGCACGGTCGCATGCTGCGCGCTCATCGAGGGGTCATAGGGGAAAATCCAGTCGCCGCGCTCGCGTCCGATATGCACGTCGCGTCCCGGCGACAATTGGATGACGTCCCGGGAGCTGCCGTCCGTGCGGAGCTGCGTGAGGCTGGCGATGTCGGCGCTCGGCGTCATGCTGCCCATGCGCTTTGTCGCATCGGCCTCCGCATGGTGGGGACCGGGGTAGCCGAGGCGGCGGAAACGCAGAATCTGTGAGCCGATGAGGATCAGGTCACCATCCGCCAGGCGGTAGGGTCCTTCGAGAAAGACCCAGGTGCCGTTCCGGCTGCCGAGGTCGCGCACGTCGAGCCGCCCGTCTTCCCAAGAAAGCTTCGCATGCAGGGGCGAGAGGAACTGATCCTCGGAGAACCGGATATCTCCCTCGGTCCGGCCGATGGTCGTGAACATGTGTTTGCGCTCGAACCGCGCCACCTCAGTGGCCATCTCGGAAACCAGAACCAATGTCAGGGAGTGTTCGGAGCGTCTATCGGGGATCAGGCGTCGGTCGAGTACCCCCCCGCCCCCCCCGCCGCCGCCGGTCCCGCCGGTCCCCCCGCCCGCGGTGCCGTGCGGGGTCACCGATCCGCACACCGGGCAGGGAGCATCCGTCGGCGCACCGCCCGGCGATGGAGGCCCGCTCGTGCGGGAGACGAGACCGCCGCCACCACCGCCTGCCGCCACCGCGGCCCGCGCGGCTGCGGCTTGGGTCAGCGGCTTTCCGCAGTCGGAGCAGAATTGCGCGCCCGCGTCGTTTTGCCGGCCGCAATACTGGCAAGCGCTCAGTGCCATAAAGTAAGGTGGCCCAATCTATTGCTCGCCGCTAGCTTGCGCCACATGCGACTCATTGGTGCCGCGCTTCTCGTCGCTGCGACGGGGGCGGCGGGGGCGGCGGGGGCCGGGTGCGCGTCCTCCGTCACGCGTCTTCCCGCCTCCGTCTCAGCTTCACGCGAGCCACTTCACGTCACGATCGTCTATCCCGACACCGCCGAGCCGATTCAGGCGCAGGATTCGTCGTTCCTGTTCGGCAGTGTCGGCCGGGGGCGCGGCGATGTCGCGTTGTCGGTCAACGGATTCCCCGTCCGCGTGTCCGCGGCTGGCACCTGGCTCGCATGGATCCCGCTGCCGAGCGACTCGCTGGCGCGATTTCAGATCGTGGCGCGCGCCGCTGCCGGCTCCGAGCAGCAGGATACCACCTTTGTCGCGCGCATCGCGCAACCGTACCGCCCGCCGGCGGGCGCCACCGTCTGGATAGACACGACGAGCTTCACACCGACCGACACACTCGCGTTTCCCGCGGGGGAGGGAATTCGCCTCTCGGTTCGTGCCACGCCTGGTGCGCAGGTGCGGCTCCGCATGGAAGGAAAACGCACGCTGCTGTGGTTCGTGCCCGACACGTTGCCCGGAGAGCCTGCATGGGGGATCCGCGCGTTCGGGACCGATACCGCCAGCTACCGCCTCCCTCCCGCCGCTGACCGTTATGTCGCATGGCTGCCCGCCGAGCCGCTGTGTGACGCGATCGTCGAGGTAATCGTCGGGACGGATACCGCCCGTGCCGTGTGGCCGCTGGTGCTCGACACGCTGGATCGCGTGCACCCCGCGGTGATCGTGCTGAACGATGACACCGCGCATACCGGGAAGAGCGACAGCCTGACGGTGGGAAAGGCCGTGCCCTACGGCACCTACAACTGGTTTTTCCCGCTGGGCACGATCTCGGTAGCCACGGCCCGCTGGGGCAGCCAAACACGTCTGCAGCTGTCGCGTGGCGCCGTGGCGTGGGTGAACAGCGCGGATGTGGTGCCGCTCGCGCCGGGGACGCCGCCGCCCGGCGGCATCGTGGAGTCGGTCCGCCTCGTGCCCGGCCCACGCTCGCTCGTGCTTCGCGTGCCGCTGCCGACGCACGTTCCCTTCAAGGTGGAAGAAGAGGAAAGGAGCCTCACGCTACGGCTGTACGGCGTGGCCTCCGATGTGAATTGGATGCAGTATGGCGGCACCGATCCGTACGTGACCCGCATGAGCTACGCGCAGCCGGCGGCGGACGAGGTGACGCTCACGCTCGCACTGGCGGGGCCGGTGTGGGGGTATCGCCCGCGCTGGAGCGGGCGCGACTTACTGCTCGAGATTCGCCGGCCACCGGTAATCGATCGGCGGCGCCCGCTCGCCGGGCGGACGATCGTGCTGGACCCTGGCCATCCACCGGTCGGTGCGCACGGGCCATCCGGGTTGTGGGAGCCCGTCGCGACCCTCGCAGTGGCGCAGCAGGCCAAGGCGCTGCTCGAGCGGGCGGGTGCAACGGTGTTGTTGACGCGCACAGACTCGAATCCGGTGGACTTGTTCCCGCGTACGCGCTTCGCCGAGGAGCACGATGCCGACGTCCTCGTCTCGATCCACGCGAACGCATTACCCGACGGTGTGAATCCGTTCACCAATAACGGTACCAGCGTCTACTACTTCCATCCCCGCAGCGCCGCCCTGGCACGCGCCCTCGATCGCGCGCTTGTCGGGGAGCTAGGGGTTAGGGATTTGGGAATGGGGCGCGGTGATTACGCACTCGTGCGTGATCCGTGGTTCCCCGCCGCGCTTACCGAGGGATTGTTCATGATGATCCCGGAGCAGGAGGCGATGTTGGCGAGCCCGGCGGGCCGGATGAAGTACGCCCGCGGAGTCGCGCGCGGTATTGAAGATTTCATGCGCGAGATGGCACGGTGATCACGACGCACGACGCACGACGCACGTTTTTTTTACTCGCGCTCCTTCTCTTTCCAACCATCGCATCATCTCAAGTCGATCCGTCAGGCAGCTGGCGCACCATCCACACCAAGCATTTCCGCATCCACTTCCGTCCCAGCCTGCGGGGGCGTGCGACACTGGCGGCGGCGGAGGCCGAACGAGCGTACACCCTCCTCTCGAGCGAGCTGCATCCGCCGCGCGGCATCATCGACGTCACGCTATCGGACGACGTCGACACACCCAACGGCTTCACCACCGTCTTTCCATCCAACCGCTTCACGATTCTGCTCGTCCCGCCGGTGACGGATCCCGCGCTGCAGACCTACGACAGCTGGGAACGGCTCGTGATCGTACACGAGCTGACGCACGTCTTTCATCTCGATCGCTCGCGTGGCGTGTGGAAGACACTGCAGTCGGTGTTTGGCCGCGTGCCTGGTCTGTTTCCCAACCAGTACCAGCCGACCTGGGTCACCGAAGGCCTCGCGACGTACTACGAGTCACGATTTACGACCGGGGGCCGCGCGGACGGCAGCTTTCATCGCGAAGTCGTGGGCGCGGACGCCAAATTCGGGCGCGCCCGGTCTCCGTGGGACGCGCTGCCGTTCACCCGGTGGCCCGATGGGCTCGCGCCCTACGCGTACGGCAGCCGCTTCTGGGAATACCTGTCGCGCGATGTGAATGACTCGATCGTCCCGCGCTTCGTCGAAAAGACGGCCGGTCAGTTCATTCCGTTCCGCGTGGGCCGTCCGCTGCGGCATGCGGGCGTGCCGCGCCCGCTGGCCGATGCGTGGTCGCGCGCGATCGCGACGGCCGTGCCCGACACCCAACCCGGAGTACGAAGCCAGCTGGTTGTGGGCGGCCTGCGCGCCGAGCCCGTGCCGCGCCTGTCACCCGACCACCGCCTGGCGTACGTCTACGATGACGGCCGCGGCGCCCGGCGGTTGCGCGTCGTGGATCCACAGAGCGGCGCCGTGCTACGCTCGCATCGCGTGAACGGCGGGGTGAGCTACGATTGGTTGGGCGATACGCTGATCGTCGCACAGCTCGAGTTCCGCACCCGCTGGAAGATTCGCAGCGACCTGTGGCGCTGGGCCCCGAACGGCGCGTGGCAGCGCATGACGGCGGACGCGCGCCTGATCGAGCCGCGCGCGGGTGGCGGCACGCTGTCCGCGCTCAAGCTGGCCGGCGGCGGCGACACGCCGACAGTTCCGGCGAGCGCAATCGACGGGACCTGGGGACCGATCGTGCCCTCGCCGGACGGACGCTGGGTCGTCGCGGCACGCAATCAGGACGGTCATTGGGCGCTGGTGCGCTGGCCGGCCGGTCAGCCGCAGTCGATTACCGTCCTGGCACAGGCGCCCGGCGCATCCGCGATCGCCGATCCCGTTTGGGCTGCCGATGGTGAGAGCGTGCTGTTCGTGACCGACGCGGGTGGGTTTCCGCAGATTCATCGGTGGCGCGAAAGCGACGGCATCGTCCAGTTGACCGCCGAGCCCCTGGGGGCACGCTCGCCGGCGCCGCTGCCTGACGGCCGCATTCTCTTTACGACGCTGGGAACTGGCGGCTGGGAGCTGCGCCGCGCTGCGCCGCGGCCGATCCCGCTGCCGCCCGCGCCCTTGCTGGCCGTCTCGTTCGATTCCGCCCCGCGGGTCGTCCTGCGGGAGACCGGATACGCCGCGTGGGGATCGCTGCGGCCGCATTTCTGGATTCCGCTGGGCATCAACGCCGGCCAGGCGGGTCACTTCTTGGGCGCCGCGACGGCCGGTGCCGACGCGGTCGGACGCTACACCTATTTCGCCGAGGCTCAAGTCTCGCCCTCGCCGGCGCGGCTGCAGGGGTCCTTCTTCCTTCTTAGTCAGGCGTTCGGCAATCCCACCCTCGATTTCTACCTCTCCAACCGCTGGTCCCTGGTTGGGATCGACACCACCGGCCACGTCGTGTCCCAGAATCGTCCCGAGGGCTCCATCGGGGCCACCCTGGTGGCGCAGCGCTGGCGCAGCTTCATCACGCTGCGCCTCGCGGCGGAGTATGAAGGAAGGAGATTCGTCTCCATCCCCGATACGAACCTCGCCGCCATCTGCACCGGTTGTATCGACCGCGATCGCATCGGCGGATCGGCGATCCTCTCTCTCGGTTCGGTGGTCTCGGCGCCGCTGACCGTGTCGCTGCAGGACGGCGCCACGGCGTCGCTGCTGTACCGGCGCAAGCAAGAGCAGGGCACCGCACGCTTTCTCAACGAGGTCCGCGCCCGTGGCAACGTGTACCTGCGCCTCGGACCACGCGTCGGATTCGCGTATCCGGTCCTCGCGCTGCGCGGGGCGATTGGCACACTTGGTGGGCCGATCAGCGATCGGTTTGGGATCGGCGGTGTGTCCTCCGGCGGCGTCGAATTCCTGTTTGGGCAGACCGTTGGTGCGTTCCGCACGTTCCCGGTGCGGGGCTACGCCGCGGGAATCCTGAACGGCCGCCGCGCCGCGACGCTCACGGCCGAGTATCGCATGCCGCTCGCGCTGGTCGGACGCGCGATCGGACACCTGCCGATCGGCGCCGACAAGCTCGCGCTCGCGGTCTTCGGCGATGTGGGCGACGCGTGGGACGTCGGCGAGCGCGCGCGGTTGCATCGGCTGCGCTCGGTCGGCGCGGAGCTCGTCGCCGACGTCACCGTGACCTATGATGTCCCGCTGCGCCTGCGTTTTGGCGTCGCGCAGCCTGCCACCGGACACGCGCAGTTGTACGGTGCATTCGGCGCGGATTTCTGAAATCTGTTGACCGGCTTCGGGGCGAACCCTAAGTTAGCCCCGACCCCTCGGAGACCGAATTGTATTGCTCCCGCTGTGGCACTCAGAATAAGGACACCGCGAAGTTCTGCGATTCTTGCGGCCTCGACCTGACCGCGATGACGCCGACGGGCGTGCGCACCGAGGCGCCGGACATCACGGAAATCGACATGGTGCGCCAGGAGCTCAACGAGGAATACGAAATCGTCGAAGAGCTTGGCCGTGGGGGCATGGCGATCGTCTTCAAAGCGAAGGAAAAACAGCTCGACCGCGAAGTCGCCATCAAGGTGTTGCCGTTTTCCCTCGCGTTCGACAAGGAATTCGTCGAGCGCTTCCAGCGCGAAGCCCGCACGTCCGCCCGGCTCGAGCATCCCAACATCATCCCGATTTACCGCGTCGGAAAATCGGGCCGGATCATCTACTTCGTCATGAAGTTTCTGCGGGGCAAGCCGCTCTCCAGCGTTCTGACGGCGCGCGGCAGCCTCCCTCCCGCCGAGATCAAGAAGATCCTCGCTGAAGTCGGCCGCGCGCTTGCGTACGCCCATAAGAAGGAAATCGTCCACCGCGACATCAAACCCGACAACATCATGTTCGACGAGCACGGGCACGCGGTGGTCACCGACTTCGGCATCGCGAAGGCGGCATCGGGCGGCAAGCTCACGGGCACCGGCATGTCCATCGGCACGCCGCACTACATGAGTCCCGAGCAGGCCAAGGCGCAGCCGCTGGACGGCCGGAGCGACCTCTACTCGCTTGGCGTCGTCGCCTATCAGTGTCTCACGGGCAGCGTCCCCTACGACGGCGAAGACTCCTTCTCCATCGGCTACAAACACATCATGGAGGAGATCCCGACACCGCCGCTCGAGAGTCCCGAAAAGCGGCAACTCTTCGAGATCGTCAGAAAAATGATGGCGAAGACGCCGGGGCAGCGCTTCCAGAACGCCGACGAGCTCGTCAGCGTGCTCGAGAGCGGACGCTCGGTCTCGTTCTCGACCGACGCGACGATGGCGATGCCGTCGCTGACCGGCGCGCGACTCGCCTCCGCGCCGACGACGCCGCTGCCGCGGGCGACCGGTACCCGGCCCCCCGCGACCGGCGAGGAACCGCGACGCTCGGTGCTCTCAGGGCTGCTGCTGTGGCTCGTCATCGTCGGGGCGGTGTTCGGTGGCGGCGGGTTCTACGCGTATAAGAAAGGACTGATCTTCGCGAAGACTCCCGGCGTCGCGGGAGGCGATTCGACCGTGGGGCGGGATACCAGCGCGCGAGACACAACGCGGCTCGCCGCCGTCGATTCGAGCCGCGACTCGGCGAGAACCACACCGCCCGCGCCACCAGCTATGGGCACGCCGGGTCGCCTCGTACTGCAGAACGTGCCGACCGGTGCCCGCATCAGCATCGAGGGGCAGCCGGTGCGGGGGACCCAGGTCGACCTGGCGCCCGGCGTCCACCGCCTGACGGTCCGGGCCGCCGGATATCAGACCTACGATCGCCAGGTGATCATCACGCCTGGGGAGACCTACAACGTCCGCCTGGACATGCAGACCAGCGAGGACGACGCCGGGCCCTGCGACCGGTTCGGCCCCGCCTACAATCAGGACAACATCTGCTTCGATACGCGACCGGTGCCGCTGTCATCAACGATCATTCCGGTGGCACAGGATGCCCCGATATTCCCCCGCCAGGCCATTCTCCTTATCCGCGTCTCGCGCAATGGGACCACGATGGAGGCACGCGTGTTCGTGCCCTCGAATGTCGATACCTTCAATAATGAGGCGCTCGACATGGCTAGGAACCTGCGTTGGAATCCGGCTCAGAAGAACGGTGAGCCGACCGAGGCGTGGGTGCAGTGGCCATTCCAGCCGGCTCGGCAGTAATCCACACGCCCAAAATCCATCCCACCGCGTTCATCGCGTCGACTGCGGTCGTGCTCGGTGACGTGACGCTGGGGCCGCGCTCGAGCGTCTGGTATCACGCCGTGCTGCGTGGCGACATGGCGCCCATCGTGATCGGGGAAGCGACCAACCTCCAGGATGGGACGATCGTACACGTGGATGAGGGGAAACCGGCTCTGATCGGAGCGCGCGTAGGCGTGGGCCACCGCGTGATCCTCCACGCTTGCGTCGTGGAAGACGAGTGTCTGATCGGGATGGGATCCATTCTTCTTAATGACGTCCACGTGGGGACGGGCAGCGTGATCGCCGCAGGTGCCGTGGTGCCGGAAGGGATGCAGGTGCCGCCCGGCTCGCTCGTGATGGGAGTACCGGCGCGTGTCGTGCGTCACATCGATGATGGTCTGCGCGCGCGAATCCGTGGAACGTGGGAGCATTACGTCGCGGAGGCCGAGCGACACCGTCGCGGGACGTTTCCGATCGAGAGAGCAACTTTGTGATGTTAATACCGGGAGAGTGAGACGCGACAACGCAAGTCTTCAGTCTTGCCCTGCTCCAATCACGCACCTACCTTGGCCCTCCACGTTCCGTTAACTTCCTCAATTCAACTCGATCGGCCGTGAGATTCGCATGACTGCATCTGAAGCCCGCCATAGTCTCGCCCTGAACGCCAACGCGCTCACCGTCCTCGAGCGCCGCTATCTCGTGAAGGACGACCACGGGAAGCCGGTGGAGCGTCCTGAGGACCTGTTCTGGCGGGTGGCCCGGACCATTGCCGCTCCCGATCGGACCTATGGCGCGTCGGACCGTGCTGTGGAAACCCTCGCCGAGACGTTTTTTGAGCTCATGGCGACCAGGGTATGGATGCCCAATTCTCCCACCCTGATGAACGCCGGTCGTCCCCTCGGCCAGCTGTCCGCGTGCTTCGTGCTCCCGGTGGAAGACGCCCTCTCGAATGGGCGCTCGGGCATCTACGACACCCTGCGGGCGATGGCGCTGGTACATCAGTCGGGTGGTGGGACGGGGTTCTCGTTCTCCCGCCTGCGCCCCAAGAATGATGTGGTTCGCTCGACGATGGGCGTCGCCTCCGGGCCCGTGTCGTTCATGAAGCTGTACGACGCCTCGACGGACGTCGTGAAGCAGGGTGGGACGCGGCGCGGCGCCAACATGGGCATCCTGCGCGTGGATCACCCGGACATCCTGGACTTCATTCACTGCAAGGATGACCTGACGCAGGTCACGAACTTCAACATTTCCGTCGCGGTCACCGATGCCTTCATGCTGGCGCTCGAGGCGGGGAAGTCCTACGACTTGATCCATCCTCGCACGGGCAAAGTCGTCGGCCAGCTCGACTCGCGCGAGGTCTTCAAGCAGATCGTGCACGGCGCCTGGAAGACGGGTGAGCCGGGCGTCTTCTACATCGATCGCGCGAACCACTACAACCCGGTGCCGCACCTCGGGAGCTACGAGGCCACCAACCCCTGCGGTGAGCAGCCGCTGCTTTCCTACGACGTGTGCAACCTCGGCTCGATCAACGTCGGTCTCTTCGTCAAGCACGGCGAAGTGGATTGGGACGGCCTGCGCACGGCCGTACATCTCTGCACCCACTTCCTCGACAACGTCATCGACGCGAACAAGTACCCGCTCGCCGAGATCGACGACCTCGCGAAACGGATCCGCCGTATCGGCCTCGGGATCATGGGGTGGGCCGACCTGCTCGTGCGCCTCGGGATCGGGTACAACTCCGAGGAAGGCGTCGCACTCGGCCGCCGATTGATGGAGTTCATCGACGAGGAGTCGAAGGTCGCGTCCGAGAAGCTGGCGGAGCGGCGCGGCACGTTCGCGGAGTGGGAGCGCTCCATCTGGGGTCCCGACGCGACCTGCGCGCGCGGCGCGGGCGGCGAGCGGATCCGCCCGATGCGCCGCTTGCGCAACTGCAACCTGACGACCGTCGCGCCCACAGGGACCATTTCCATCATCGCCGGCTGCTCGTCGGGAATCGAGCCGCTGTTCGCGGTCGCATTCATGCGCAATCAGGCCGGCGTGCTGATGCCCGACGTCAACGAAGACTTTGTGGCGATCGCCAAGCGCGAGGGATGGTACTCCGACGATCTAGTGAAGCAGATCGCCGAGGCGGGCCACATCCACTTCGACGCAGTGCCGGCGAAGTGGCAGCGCGTGTTTGTGACCGCGCACGACGTGACGCCGGAGTGGCACATCCAGATGCAGGCGGCGTTCCAGGAGTTCACCGACTCGGCGATCTCCAAGACCAGCAACTTTCCGAATGACGCCACCGAGGAGTACGTCGAGCAGATCTACCGCTACGCCTACCAGCTTGGCTGCAAGGGCGTGACGGTGTACCGCGACGGCGCGCGCGAGAACCAGGTGCTGTCCACCGGCTCGACCGCGAAAAAGGTCACGGAGAATGCAGCAGCCGGGGCAGGGAAGGACGCGCTCACCGAAGCGCTGAGCCGCATCGCGGAGCTCGAGACCGAGCTACACCTCACCAAGGACCGCCTGCACGACGTCGAGGCGGAGAACCTGCAGCGCCGCGCCAAGCGCTCTCGCCCCGATCTGCTCAAGGGCTCGACGCGCCGCGTCGAATCGCCGCTCGGCACGATGTACGTGACGATCACCGAGGACGACAAAGGCCAGCCGTTCGAGGTCTTCATGTCGCTCGGCAAAGCGGGCGGTGCCCTGATGGCAGACGTCGAAGCGGTTGGGCGGCTCATCTCGCTCGCGTTGCGATCAGGGGTGCCGTTGCTCGAGATCTACCGGCAGCTCCGCGGGATCTCCTCCGACCGCGCGGTGGGCCTCGGTCCGAACAAAGTGATGTCCGTACCCGACGCGATCGGCATCGCCATCGAGAAGTGGATGCAGGAGAAGCAGGGCGTCCAGCAGGATCTGCTGGAGAGCACCGGCACGGCGGCACCGGCGCAGGCGGAGGTCGTGCGGGGTTCGGTGGGCGATGCCGCGCTAAGGGCGGCGCGCGGACCCGAACAGGACTTTATTGGAGCATGCCCCGATTGTGGCTCCCAGCTGGCGTTTATCGAGGGATGTGCTAAATGTCACGTCTGCGGGTTTTCCGAGTGTGGGTGAACCTGAGGCGACCGCGGTCGCTGTGACTCCAGTCACGACGGTCCCTTGACGATGAGGGTAGTCTAAAGACCATGGAAAGTGCTAACCGAATGGTCACGCCAACCCGCATGCAGGTGAAGGGTTGGGCTCGCGTGGGTCCCGCGGGCGCACATACGCTGCGGCGTGGCGCCTGGTATCCCGTCGTCCGCATCTCCTCGAGCAACATCGTCGTCCTCGACGTCAACCGACACAACGTGCCGGTCGATCGTCGCTTCCTCGAGATCCGCTATCATCCGCCGGAGCGGTGGACGATCGTTCGTTGCGAGCCGCGCGTGATCGAACGGCTCGGACGAATCTTCCCGCTGACGTACGCTGTCTGTCCGGCATGCCGACATCGGCAGGGCATCGAAGCCCGGACCAATGACATGACCTGCGATCGTTGTCACAAAGCGGCGGGGATGGCATGGGACGAGTTGAGCTAAAAGCGGGGACCTGCCAAAACTAGGCTGCAGACGCACCGCGGTAAACCGGAAACGGTAAACGGGACAATCCTCGCGAGGGTTGTCCCGTTTCCTGTTTCCTGCGGCCCGCTGCTGCGTCTGTTGCCTAGCTTTTGCATGTCCTAAAGAATTGCAACGGAGTCTCCCAAGGCCACCGTGCCTGTCCCTTCACCCACGCAATAGAACCCTCTCATCCCCCCATCCAAGAATTGCAGATGCTTTTTCAGCTCCTCAGGCTCGACTTGTTTTCCGAGGGCCCATCCCGTGAACGGCCGGCACGGGTGTGCCACCTCGAGCACCTTCAGCCGCACCCGTTCCTTCCCGTCGGGTGAGAGGATGGCCACGCCGGCAGCGAGTTCGTCGTAGCTGAATCGCCGATCGCTGGTCGCGATGATGTTCTCGCCCGCGCATCCCACCTCGACCCGGTTCCCGAAGTGCTCGCGCATCGCGTCGTAATGCGACGTGAAGCCGAGCGAGATGCCGTGCAGGCCGTCTTCGTTCTTGGTGTCGGGGTGAGCGCGGTGATGCACGTCGACGATCCATGTGTCCTCGGCGCCGGGGCTCGCGCCCAGGGCGCCGTCGGGCGTGACGTTCAGCGCCGGAACCGACAGCAGGGGAGTCGGGTCGTAGAGGCGCGTAGGTTTCTCGCCGCGCTTCAGCGAGCCGCGTTGAATTTGGAGCCGGGTGATCCGACCGATCGTGCGCATAACGCAATTTAGCAGGATGTGCTACATTGGCGCGCTCATGGCTCGCCCTACTCCTTCGTCGTCTCCCCGCGGCTGGGCGCGATGTCTGGACAACGTCGCCGACGTGCTGCGTCGCGGCGCGTGGTACCCGATCGTCGACGAAACCGACGACGGCAAGGTGGTCATCGAAGTCCGCAAGAAACCGGTGCGCGTGAGCCGCATCGACGTCGCCGTGCGCGAATCGCCTCCCGACCGGTGGAGCATCGTCATCCGCACCGGCCTGCTCCGCCCCACCCTGGGCGGCAGGGAAGGGGAGGAGGTCACCACCACGTATGCCGTCTGTCCCCAGTGTCAGGAGCGGCAGGACTTCAGCGGCAAGCCCGACGCGCTGAAGTGTCTGCGGTGCAAGACGGAATCGCAGGTCGACTGGTCGGAAACCTGCTGACCCCTCCCGCCCAAAGCCCGGTATTGCGGACGCGAACATATTTAGTATGTTAACTATCAACATGTTAACTATATGTCAGACCGCTCAGAGCTCGCACTGCAGCTGACCGACGCGGTCGCGGCTGCCTACCAGGCCATCGAGCGGGCGGGCAACCGGGCCTACAAGAGCTTCGGGCTGTCGCAGCGGGCTCACGCCGCGATGGCGGCCGTCGACTTGGGCGGCCCCGATGGCGCGCGGCCCAGTGACGTCGCCAGCGAACTGGGCGTGTCCCGCGCCGCCGCGACGACGTTCATCCAGCGGCTCGAGGCGAAGGGGATGGTCGAGACGTCGACCGATCCCGACGACGATCGCGGCGTGCGCGTCACGCTCACGCGCCACGGCTTGGAGGTGCTGCTGCGCGTCAGCCAGCTGGAACGACGCCTTGCGGCCCGCACGATCGAGGGCATGCCCGCCTCCGCCATGGCGCGGACGATTCACGTGTTGCAGGAGCTCAAGTCCCGGCTGGAGCAGAAGTCGCTCGAGGTCGTGCGCTGAGCGTGTATACAGATGTGCGAATCTTTATGCATCAGGCCGGTGCTCGTCCGGGCCACGGTGTCGCTTCACGTATCACTTCAACACCGTCGATTAGACGTAGTCAATGCAACGCATTCGATTCGACTTCGTCGCCGCAGCTGTCGCTTGTTGGCGCGCTTCGGCGACCCGTTCCAAGCTGCCTAGTTTTCCACACCCCTCACAGCGCGTGCATTTGTGGATAACCGATCGAACGGCGCCCAGCAGATCCGCCGCACGAAAATCGTCGCCACCCTCGGACCGGCCACCGGCAAGGAGTCGACGATCGAGGCGCTGCTCCAGGCCGGTGCCAACGTTCTGCGCATCAATGCGTCCCATGGGACACCGGAGCTGCGCGCCGAGTGGATCGCCGCGGCCCGGAAGGTCGCCGCGCGTACCGACTCAGCGATCGCCGTGCTGCTGGACCTCCAGGGGCCACGCATTCGAGTCGGGGACCTGCCTGCTCCTCGCGAGCTGAAGCCGGGTCAGGAGGTTGTCTTCGCTCCTGAAGAGGTCGCCCGCGCCGACGAGCTGCCCACCACCTACGACGGCCTGGCCAACGACGCCCGCGTGGGGTCGCGAATCCTGCTGAACGACGGTCTCCTCTCGGTGGAAGTCACCGCCGTGGAGTCCCCCCGCGTACGGGGCCGAGTGATCGACGGCGGCATTCT
>Ga0193711_1000017_pt1 | contig 40180 bp, 37 predicted proteins | sample H3m2metaG_FD_144922 | JGI IMG/M metagenome (GOLD analysis project Ga0193711, IMG submission 144922) | Soil microbial communities from a riparian zone of the East river system, Colorado, United States - H3m2 | ecosystem: Environmental > Terrestrial > Soil > Riparian zone | place: USA: East River...
GCGTTCGTAATCGTGGGGGCGATGCTGGTCACTGAGGTGGCGCCGCTGGCACTCGCCTGCAGCGTGTAGGTACCTGCCTTGTCGATGGCGAGGTTGCTGAAGGTGGCGATTCCGGTGACCGGTCGAACCGCCGTGGTGCCGCTCAAGCTGGCGCCGGTGGGGTTGGAGGCGAGACTGATCGTGATCGCGCCGGTGAAGTCGCTGTCGATGTCGCCCAGTGAGTCGCGTACCGCAACTTCGACCGCCGTTATGATCTGCCCGACGTTCGCCGTATTCGGCTGAACGAAGAACTCGAGGGCTGTTGGGCCATTGCTGCCGCCATTGTTGCCGCCGCCGGAAATCCCGATCAGGCCGGAGCCCGTGCCGCCGAAGCAGCCCGTCGTCAGCGCTACCAGCGTTCCGATGACGCCCGCGTGGGTAGTCCGCATTGGTTTGGGTACCCATACCACCCGGCGCCGTTCCGCCAGGTCACGGGGAGGCTCGCCTGCAAAGGGGGGCCTTTTTGTGGTAAACTGGGGGCCATGCCAACACAGGTTGAAGGCCGCCGCGGCGGCGCCATCGGCGCAAAAATCGAATACCGGGATGGGCACTGGATCGTGCCCGACCATCCGATCATTCCCTTCATCGAGGGCGACGGCACCGGTCCCGACATCTGGCGGGCATCGGCCAAAGTCTTCGATGCGGCGGTCGCGAAATCGTCGGGCGGCAAGCGGAGCATCGTGTGGCAGGAGGTGTTAGCCGGCGAAAAATCGTTCCACCAGAACGGCAACTGGCTGCCTGAGGAAACCCTCGGCGTGATACGCGAGCATCGCATCGCCATCAAGGGCCCGCTCACGACCCCGGTCGGTGGCGGGATCCGCTCGCTCAACGTCGCGCTGCGCCAAGTGCTCGATCTATACGCGTGCATCCGGCCCGTCCGTTACATCGCGGGCGTGCCGGCGCCCGTGAAGCAGCCCGGCAAGCTCGACGTCGTCATTTTCCGGGAGAACATCGAGGACGTCTACGCGGGCATCGAATACAAAGCCGAGAGTCCCGAGGCCGACGCGCTCATCGAATTCCTCCAACGCCGCTTCGGCGCGAAGATCCGCGAGAAGAGCGCCATCGGCATCAAGCCGATGTCGAAATTCGGGTCGCAGCGACTTGTGGTCAAAGCGATTCAATACGCCATCAAGCGCAAGCGGCCATCCGTGACGCTCGTCCACAAGGGCAACATCATGAAGTTCACGGAAGGCGCGTTTCGCGACTGGGGATACGAAATCGCGAAAGAGCGCTTCGGTGAGCAGACCGTGACCGAAGCGGAAGGCGGGAAGCGGAAAGAGGACGCCGGCAAGATCGTCCTCAAGGACCGCATCGCCGACGCGATGTTTCAGCAGCTCGTGCTGCGGCCCGACGAGTACTCGGTCATCGCGGCGCCCAATCTCAACGGCGACTACCTGTCGGACGCGGCGGCCGCGCAGGTCGGCGGGCTCGGTCTCGCGCCGGGCGGCAACGTCGGTGACGGCTACGCCGTGTACGAAGCGACGCACGGCACGGCGCCGAAGTACGCCGGCCAGGACAAGGTCAATCCCAGCAGCGTGATTCTCTCCGGTGTGATGATGTTCGAGGAGATGGGCTGGGACGAGGTGGCCGGCGCCATCGTGCGCGGATTGGAGGGAGCCATCGCCTCGAAGCATGTCACGTACGATCTCGCGCGCCAAATGCCCGGGGCAACCGAGGTCTCGACCTCCGCGTTCGCCGACGCCATCATCCAGCACCTGGCATGAAAAGTCTCATCTCGACCAAGCCGCTCGGGAGCGTGGAGACGCCGCTGCTCGCGGTGCTCGTTGCCCAGGGATCAGCCGCAGCGATCGATCCGGATGTCCAGCGCGCGGTGGCCACGGGCGACTATAAGGGAAAGAAAGACGAGACCCTCCTCGTCTACGGCAGCGGCAAGGCGCAGCGGGTCCTGCTGGTGAGTGTCGGAAAAGCGGCCGAGATCACGCGGAGTGCGGTCCGCCGTGCTGCGGCGATCGCGGCCAAGCGCGCCCGCAGCCTGGGAACGACGACGTTCTCTCTGGCTGTCACGAAAGAGGCCCGCGGCAGTCTCGCTGCCGCCGAGCTGGCGCAGGTACTCATCGAGGGCACAGCGCAGGGGGGCTGGCAATTCACCGAGCTCAAGAAGCAGCCGGAGGACCCCAAGCCGGACCTCGAGTCGGTCGAGCTGGTGATCGACGCCGCGGATAAAACGGCGGCGGAGGCGGGGCGCCGCATCGGGGACGCCATCGCTGCCGGGTATCTCTTCACGCGCAATCTGCAGATGCAGCCGGGCAATGTCTGTACCCCCACCTACCTCGCCGAAGAGGCTCGCAAGCTGGCGGCGGCGCACGGATTCAAGGCGACCATCCTGGACAAGGCACAGATAAAGAAGGAAGGGATGGGCGCGCTGCTCGCCGTCGCGCAAGGAAGTGCCGAGGAGCCGCGGTTTATCGTGCTGGAGTACGCGGGAGGGTCAGGCGCTCCCGTGGTCTTGATTGGCAAGGGCGTGACGTTCGATTCCGGCGGCATCTCGATCAAGCCGGCGTCGAACATGGAGGACATGAAGTTCGACAAATCCGGCGCCACCGCCGTGCTGGGCACGTTCGACGTGTTGGGGCGCCTCAAGCCAAAGATCAATGTGGTGGGACTGATCCCCGCGACGGAAAACCTTCCCTCGGGCACCGCAACACGTCGAACGGACGTCGTCAAGAGCCATCTCGGCAAGACGATCGAGATCATCAACACCGACGCGGAAGGGCGCCTGATTCTCTGCGACGCCCTGTCGTACGCCCGCCGTTTCAAGCCGGTCGCCGCGATCGACGCAGCCACGTTGACGGGCGCGGTCGTGATTGCGCTCGGCCATCACGCCATCGGCATGCTCGGCAATGATGAAGGGTTGCTCGCGGAGGTGCGCGACGCCGGCGAGCGCGCCGGCGAGCGCTGCTGGCCGCTGCCGTTGTGGGAGGAGTACCGAGACCTGCTCAAGTCGGACGTGGCGGACCTCAAGAATTCCGGCGGCCGCTCAGCCGGCACGATCGCCGGCGCCTGGTTCCTGCGCGAGTTCGTGGACAGCTTCCCGTGGGTGCATCTCGACATCGCCGGAACGGCGTACCTCGAGGGGGAAAGCGCCAGCCACGCGAAGGGGCCGACAGGGATTGGCGTCCGGTTGTTCACGGAGTTTCTGCTCAAACGCGCCGGCGCTTGACTCCTGCGCGGGCGGGACTCCTCGTCCTCGCCCTGCTGCCTGCGGCCCTGTCTGCCCAGGCCGATACCACGGGCCGAGCCACGGCACGAGACACGTCGGCACGGGATACCACGGCTCGCGACACGATGCCCGCGTTGCTCCCGACGTTCGAGCCGGCGATCATGCCCGGTCCGTTTCCCAAGGGCGCCCGCTACACGTTCACACTCGACTCGATTCTCCTCTCGAGCGCGCGCACGTTGAGTGATCTGCTCGCTCACATCCCCGGAGTCTACGTAGCGCGCGGCGGCTGGTACGGGGAGCCGGAGATCGTGTTGTACGGCGGCCGTGGGCCCGCGTCGCTCGAGCTGTATTGGGACGGGATGCCGATGTTACCGATGGGCCGCGACTCGGTCTATCTCGATCCGGCGCGGATCCCGCTCGGACCGATCGAGCGCGTGGATGTCATCGTGCTTCCGGCGTCGCTTCTGGTCTACCTCGTCACATCGCAACACCGTCCGACGGCGCCGCGCACGCAAGTCGGTGTTGTCTCCGGACAGGCGGACATCGCGGATTACCGGGCGGGCTACGCCACACGTACCCGTTCCGGGTTTGGAGTCTCGCTGCTTGCCGACTGGGCCAGCATCGGCGCCAGCTCGCCTAGCATAACAACTCCGCCGTTCGGGACGAGCGATATCTGGGTCAAGGCCGATTACGTGCCGCCCGGAGGACGCGTGGGCGCATCGTTCCAGGTGTCGAGCTCGAGTTGGCATCGCGCCACCGCGAGCGACAACCGCGTGGACGGCTGGCGCCAGGATCGCCGCGACAGGCTGCTGCGCCTCTTTGTCGCGGAACGGGATGACGGTCTGGGGTGGCGGCTGACGGCATCCCTGGGGACGAGCGGCATCAGTCACGACACACTGGTCACGCGCCGCACCGTCTCGTTCGCCAACCTCGAAGCGAGTCAGACGTGGCGCACCGCGACGCTTTCGGGGGTCGCGCGGTTCGGTGCCGCCGGGGCACCACAGCAGTTCGAGGCGCGCGCGGGGTGGATGCCACTCTCGCCCGTCACACTTGCTGGATCCTTCCGTCAAAGCTTCTACACCGGCGATCGATACGGATGGCGGGCCTATGGAACTGCCGGACTCGCGTTGCCGCTGGGGTTCTCGGCACGCGCGGAGGCATCCTGGCAAGAGGATGCGGAGGCGGCACTCGTGACCACGGACGCGATGCATCGCGCGTTGGATGTCGCAGCCTGGCTGCGCTTCGAGAACCGGCTACTCACGGTCGAAGTGGGCCGTGGCCGGCGCGATCCTTTCGCGCCGCTCGGCTTCGCGCTGGGGATCAAGAGCGTGGATTCGTTGAATCCCACGCCTCTCACCGAGTTCGTCGCGGCACACGCCACCCTGCACGTCGTCCCCGGATTGACCCTGACCGGCTGGTATTTCGATCCCGTGATCGGCGGTGGAGACCTGGAGCCGCCGCGCCACGGGCGTGTGTCGGTCACGTTCTACTCCAAGTTCTGGCGCGTGTTCAAGAGCGGGATCTTCGCGCTGCGCGGCGAGGTCGCCATGGAATCGTGGAGCCGGTCGGCGTTCGGCGGCCTCGACACCACCGGAGCGACGCTGGGCATGACCGGATCGAGCTTTGTCGATACGAACCTCGAGATGCAGCTCGCCGGGGTCACGCTCTTCTGGAGCGTCACGAACATCAACATCATGCGCTCCAGCTACGTGACCGGCCTGGGCTACCCGAAGAGCGTGCAGCAGTACGGTGCGAGGTGGTTCTTCACTAACTAGTGCACCCCCCCCTGACTACATTTAAGGCCCTGTGCCGCGCAGTATGACAGGCTTCGGCTCGGCCGAAGATCGAGTGCTTCGCGGACGGTTGCGAATTGAAATCCGCACCGTCAACCACCGCTATTTCAACCCGCAGCTCAAGCTGCCGGCGGATCTGGCCGGCGTGGAGATCGAGATGCGCGAGCGGCTGCGCCAGCTGCTCGAGCGCGGCCACGTCGCGGTCACCGCGCGCTGGGTCGACCTGCCCGGTCCCGAACGGGAAGTCACGATAGATCTGTCGCGGGCGAGGCAGGTCGTGGCCGCGGCGCAGCAGCTCAAGAAGAAGCTGAAGCTGAAAGGCACCGTCGACCTGGCATTCGTCGCTCGGCAGCCGGATGTCCTGACCTCGACCAATGGCGCGAGCGAACAGCCGGTCCAATGGTCGGATGTGCAACCCATCGTCGAGCGCGCCGCGAAAGACGTCGTCGCGATGCGGGAGCGGGAAGGGCAGGCGCTGGCCACGGAGTTGAACGGCCGCCTCGACGCGCTCGAAGCGGCGGCGCGGATCGTCGAAGAGCAGGCGCCCGCTCGACTAACCGCGGAGCACGAGCGCCTGAAGCGGGCCGTGGCGGAGCTGACGGCGCAGACGACCGTCGATGAGCAGCGGCTGGCGCTCGAGATCGCGTTGCTGGCCGATCGGGTGGATATCACGGAGGAGCTGGTACGGTTTCGGGCCCACGTGGCGGCGGCTCGCGCCGCGCTGCGGTCCGAACAAGCGGTGGGGAAGCAGCTCGGGTTCCTCGCGCAGGAGCTGCTGCGCGAGGTCAACACGATGGGATCGAAGGCAAACGACGCGCGCATCACCCAGACGGTGATCGCGATGAAGGGGGACCTCGAGAAGTTCCGGGAGCAGCTGGAGAACCTGGAGTGACCCCGCGAATAGTCGTCTTGTCCGCGCCATCGGGTGGCGGCAAGACGACGATCGCCAAAGCGGTGCGGGAGCAGTATCCGGATCGATTTGGATTCTCCGTGTCGGCGACGACGCGAACGCCGCGGAGCGGTGAAACGGACGGGGTCGACTACTACTTTTGGAAGCCGGACGAGTTTCTCAAGGGCGTGAATCACGGGAAGTTTCTCGAGCATGCTCGGTATGGCGGAGAGCTGTACGGCACGCTCAGGAGTGACGTCCAACAGATTCTCGATTCAGGGCGTCATGTACTACTGGATATTGAAGTGCGGGGCGCTGAGCAGGTCAGGGAGTTAGATCCAAACGCACTGACGATCTTCATACTGCCCAGTGATCCGCGAGTCCTCATTCGACGACTGGTCGAGCGCGGGAGCGAAACACCGCAACAGATCCAGCAGCGGTTGGAACGCGCGACCTACGAGATAGGACAGGCGACCGAGTTTCACCGCTGGATCAGAAACGACGATCTTCATGAAGCGGTGCGGGCGGTTGTGAAAGCAGTTGAAGACCGTGCGGAGACGGTCGTTCGCGACAAACATGACATTGCCTGGCTCAACAGTTATTTGAAACAGCTTAGGTCAGAACAACAGAAAGGTTGAACAATGCGGATCGTGACACCGGCAGAAGTCGCAACGCAGACGCAGAACAAATATCTGGGGATCCTCGTGGCCGCCAAGTTCGCGCGCTTTGTGAATGATTTCCCGCGCGATCGCTCGGTCGACTGGGAGGAGAAGCTCACCACGCGGGCGTTCGACGAGCTCGTCCGCGGCGGCCTCAAATACCGCCTGGTGCGGCGGCGGCGCGGCTCGCAGGAGACCTGATGCCTCTGGCCGGCCCCCCCCGGCACGTCGTGCTCGGCGTGTCGGGCGGAATCGCCTGCTATAAAAGCTGTACCCTGGCTCGCCGCCTGACCGAGGCCGGAACCACCGTCGACGTGGTCCTCACGGCCGCGGCGGCGGAGTTCGTGCGCCCCGTGACGTTCGAAGCGCTCACCGGCCGGCCCGTGCTTACGTCGCTGTGGGAACGCGGACACGCGCTCGCACACATCGATCTCGCCAAACATCCCGATCTCGTGATCGTCGCGCCGGCAACCGCCAGCATTCTGGCGCGCGCCGCGATGGGGATGGCCGACGATCTGCTCACCACGCTGCTGCTCGCGCGCGCGGACCGTCCTGTGCTCGCGGCCCCCGCGATGAACGACGCCATGTACGCGAACCCGGCGACCACGGCAAACATCACGGCGCTCGCGCAGCGGGGCTGGCACTTCATCGGCCCGGAGATCGGTGCCCTCGCCGAGGGGCCGAGCGAGCGGCCGGGACGGATGAGCGAGCCGGAGGCGATCTTCGCGGCCGCCGAGCGTTTGCTCGGTCACACCAACACCAGCAAGTGGTCCGGCAAGCGCGTCGTGGTGACCGCGGGTCCGACGCGTGAGCATCTCGATCCGGTGCGGGTGATCACGAATCCGTCGAGCGGGCGCATGGGCTACGCGCTGGCGGAAGCGGCGCGCGAGCGCGGCGCGAACGTCGTGCTCGTGACCGGACCCACCGAGCTGACGCCGCCCCCCGGTCTCGCGACCACGCGCGTCGAAACGACCGAAGAGATGCAGCACGCACTCGAGTCCCTGGTCCCCACTGCCGACGCCCTCATCATGAGCGCGGCGCCGGCCGATTACCGACCCAAGAGCGCGGCCGACAAGAAGCGCCCGCGCTCGGCCGGGCCGCTGACGGTGGAGCTCGAAGCGACGCCGGACATACTGAGCTCGCTGAAACGGCGCAAGGGGATGGTGGTCGTCGGGTTTGCGCTCGAGACGGGGAACGGATTGGCGAACGCTCGGTCCAAGCTGCAGAATAAAGCGCTGGATTTCGTGATCCTGAATGACGCCACTGAGCCCGGCGCCGGATTTGAGGTCACGACCAATCGCGTGACGATTCTGGGACGCAACGGCACGCAAGTCGACTTGCCGTTATTGCCCAAACGCGACGTGGCCGAACGCATCCTCGACGTGGTGGAACAAGCGCTTTGAGCGATAGCCGGGCTCTCGCAATCGAATACCTGAAGCAGCAACGGCTCTTGGGGGGAGATTCGGTGATTCTCCCGACCATCTCGCCAACCCCGGACTTCCGTCCGGGGTCAGAAAACCCAACCGCAATCGCAGTTCTGACCCCGGGCGCAAGCCCGGGGAAAACCCACACTGCGACCGACCTTCCGCCCGCGGGCCTGAGTTTCGACCCGCCGTCGAGCGATCTGTTTGCGGTCGACCCAATCCAGCAGACACAGTCGCTCGAAGACGTCGCGACGCTCATCGCGGCCTGCCGCAAGTGCAAGCTCTGCGAGGCGCGCACGAACACCGTCCCGGGCGAGGGTCCGGCAACGGCGCGGCTCGTGGCCATCGGCGAAGGTCCGGGACGGACGGAAGACGAGACCGGCCGGCCCTTCGTCGGGCGGGCAGGCGAGCTGCTGACCAAGATCCTCGAGGCCATCAAGCTGCCCCGGGACCAGGTGTTCATCTGCAACATCGTGAAATGCCGGCCACCAGAGAACCGGCTGCCGCAATACGACGAGATCGCGGCGTGCCTGCCATTCCTGTACCGCCAACTCGAGCTGGTCAAGCCGAAGGTCATTCTGGCCATGGGCGGGACGGCCGCGCAAAGCCTACTCAACACCAAACAGTCCCTTGGGTCCTTACGCAATCAGGTTCACCGGTTCCGTGGCATTCCCGTGGTCGTGACCTACCATCCGGCCGCGCTGCTGCGGAACCCCAACTGGAAGAGACCAACCTGGGATGACGTCCGTATCGCAGCTCGCCTCCTCGACAACTGAGCGCCCGGGGGGCGGAGCGGGGGAGTGGGCCGGCCGCCAGACTCCATGGAGTAACGAGGCCGAGCAGGCAGTCTTAGGCGCGATGTTGCTCGACCAGGATGCGGCGCTAAAAGCAGCCGAGATCCTGGACGACACGATGTTCTACAAGGAGAGCCATCGCCTGTTGTTCAGGTCGATGCTGTCGTTGACCGAACGCGGCGACGTCATCGATCCCGTCACCCTGCGCGACGAGCTGAGCCGGCGCGCCGACCTCGATCGGGCCGGCGGGATGGAGTACATCGCGGCATTGATCGACGTCGTCCCGACCGCCGCGAACGTCGACTACCATGCCAAGATCGTCCGCGACAAGGCCGTGATGCGCCGGCTGGTGGAAGCCGCGACCGGAATCATCCAGGACATCTACGAAGGACACGGGACCGCCGGGGAGGTGCTCGACAACGCCGAACACCGCGTGTTCCAGGTAGCGCAGTTCCGCCGGGCCGAAGAGTTCATTCGCATCAAAGAGCTCATCTGGCCGACCATGGAGCGGATCGAGCAACTCCAGTCGGGGGCGGGCTCCGTCACCGGTGTGCCGAGCGGCTTCGCCGATCTCGACCGCCTCACGGCTGGTTTCCAGCGCGCCGATCTGGTCATTATCGCCGCCCGGCCATCGATGGGAAAGACGGCCCTCGCCTTGAACATCGTCCAGCATGCCGCGATCGAGCACAACACGGGTGTCGCCTTCTTCTCGATCGAAATGTCAAAGGACGCGCTGGTGCAGCGGCTGCTCTGCTCGGAAGGCCTGGTCGACGCGCAGCGGCTGCGCCGCGGCCAGCTCCGGGATGACGACTATCCGAAACTGGCGCGTGCCGCCGGATTGCTGGGTACTGCGCCGATCTGGATCGACGACTCGCCGTCCCTTACACCGCTGGCCATGCGGTCGAAGGCACGCCGGTTGAAAGCCGAGCACGACATTGCCCTCGTGATCGTGGACTATCTCCAGCTGATGCAGGGGCCGGGCGACGTCGAGAACCGCCAGCAGGAGATTTCCTACATCTCACGCTCGCTCAAGGCGCTGGCGAAAGAGCTGGATGTCCCCGTCGTCGCAATCTCCCAGCTCTCGCGCGCGCCCGAACAGCGCGGCGGTGAGCACCGGCGGCCGCAGCTCTCCGATCTTCGCGAGTCGGGCGCGATCGAGCAGGACGCCGACGTCGTCTGTTTTATCTACCGGCAGGAGTTCTACGACGGCCCGGTCGATCCCAAGACCAACGAGAGCATCGAAGGCATCGCGGAAGTGATCGTCGGCAAGCAGCGCAACGGGCCCACCGGTATGGTAAAGCTGCACTTCAAGAAGGAGTACACGCGCTTCGACAACTACACGGCGCGCGAAGCCCCCTCGCTCGAGGCCGGGCGTGTCTAAAGGCAAGTCCGTCTTCCGCTGCATCGAATGCGGCGCGGATCAGCCGAAGTGGGGCGGGAAGTGTGATGCGTGCGGGGCGTGGAATTCTTTGGTCGAGGAGGCCGTCGGCCGGACGGCCGGACGGCCTGACGGCCGCAGCGTATCAGGCGCTTCGCCGGTACGGCTTTCAGAAATGCAGGGCTCGGCTACTGCACGCTGGAAAACCGGTCTCGCGGAATTCGATTTCGTGCTCGGCGGCGGCATCGTCCCCGGATCCGTCGTGCTCGTCGGCGGCGAGCCCGGCATCGGCAAATCCACCCTCCTGATGCAGTGCGCCGCGCGACTCGAGAGCCAGGGCGTCTCGACCCTCTACGTTTCCGGTGAGGAGTCTCCCGACCAGCTGCGGCTGCGCGCCGATCGACTCGAGGAGGACGCCGGCGGCATTCACGTGCTCGGCGAGACACGGCTCGAGTCGATCCTCCATCACGCAGCACAGCTGAAGTCGAGCGTCGTGCTGCTCGACTCGGTGCAGACCACTTATACCGAAGAGCTCGAAGGCGCGCCCGGGAACGTCGGCCAGGTGCGCGAGTGCGCCGCGCGCCTGATGCGCTTCGCGAAAGAGTCGGGACCCGCGGTCATCCTCGTCGGCCACGTGACCAAAGGCGGCGGCATCGCCGGCCCGAAAACGCTCGAGCACATCGTCGACACCGTGCTGTACTTCGAGGGCGAAACGACACTCGATCATCGGATCCTCCGCGCCGTGAAGAACCGATTCGGCTCGGTAGACGAGATCGGCGTGTTCCGGATGACGGGAACGGGCCTCGAGCCCGTCGCGAACCCCGCGGCGGCCTTCCTGGCCGGTCGCAGCACCGGCGCATCGGGATCGGCGGTCACGGCGCTGATGGAAGGGACGCGCCCGATGCTCGTCGAAATCCAGGCGCTCGCGTCGAAAGCCGGATTCGGCACGCCGCAGCGCGTGGCGACCGGTCTCGATCATCGCCGGCTGGCGCTCCTGCTCGCCGTGCTCGAGCGGCGCGGCGGCCTGCCGTTCGGGAATCTCGACGTCTTTGTGAATGTGACGGGCGGCGTGCGGCTCATCGAGCCATCGACCGACCTTGCCGTCCTGGCCGCCCTTGTGTCCACCGTCCACGATCGCCCGGTGCCGGCTGATGCATTGTTCCTCGGAGAGGTCGGCCTCGGCGGCGAGATCCGTCCCGTCGCCGGCGTGGAGCGCCGCCTGGCCGAAGCGGCGCGCCAGGGCTTTCGGCGGGTGTTCCTGTCGGCACGGTCGCGAGGGGCGGGCGGTGACCTCGAGGTGATAGGGCTGGAGGGAATCGGTGAGCTCACCCGTCGTCTCGCAGCCTGACGTCGGGGTCGTAGTCGTGGCGGCGGGGGCGGGCGTTCGCGCCGGCCCCGGCGAGCCAAAGCAGTTCCGTCCGATCGTCGGCGTCCCGATGCTGTTGCGTGCACTCCGTCCATTCACCGGCCATCCGGAAGTCCGACAGGTCGTCGTCGCCTTGCCGCCCGGATACGCCGAGCGGCCGCCCGAGTGGCTCGGCAAGCTGCGCGGCGATCGGCTGGCGTTCGTGCCGGGCGGCGCGCACCGTGCCGATTCCGTCCGCGCCGGACTCGACGCTCTTCCCGACGACGCAACCATCATTCTGATCCACGACGCCGCACGGCCGTTCGTGAGCCGCGAGACCATCGATGCGGTGATCGGCCGGGCGCGCGCCGGTGTCGGCGCCGTCGCCGCGGTCCCGACGGCCGACACGCTCAAGGAAGTCGGCCAGGGCCCCCATCGGGCGGCACCGCTGATCACGCGCACGGTCGATCGTGAGCGCATCTGGCGCGCGCAGACGCCACAGGGCTTTCCCCGGAAGATGTTGCATGACGCGTACGCGCAGCTCGGCGCGAGCCCCAACGGTGGCGCTCCGAGTGACGATGCCGAGGTGTGCGAGCGGGCCGGATTTCCGGTGGAGTTGATCCTCGATTCGCCGTACAACGTGAAGATCACCACAGCCGACGACTTCCGGATCGCCGAGGCTCTTGCTCGTGAGCTGCGGTGAAACCCGTTCCGTTTCAATCGGATGCGGAGATTGCTACCGCAATCCCCCAAGTGGTGAAGCATTTGGGAGAAGGGGGCTTGCTCGCCTATCCGACCGAAACGGTCTATGGCCTCGGTTCGCGCGCCGTGCAGGCGGACGTTGCGGCGCTGTCCGCGCTGAAAGGCCGGTCCGCGAGCAAGCCGTTCCTCCTATTGATCAGCGACCGGGGAATGGCTGAGGCGCACGGGCTGGCATTCAACGCCTCGGCGGATGCGCTGGCGCGGGCGTTCTGGCCCGGACCGCTTACGCTGGTCCTCCCCGGTGGCTCCGGCCGCCTACCGGATCTGCTGCGCGGGCCCGACGGGGGAATTGCGGTGCGCTGGACGTCGCATCAGGGGATTGCCAAGCTCGTGGCGGCGCTGGGTGTCCCGTTGACCTCGACGTCGGCGAATCTGCCAGGCCAGCCGCCCGGCCCGGGCGCCGACGCCATCGCGCGCGACTTCGCGCCGGCGGTGGCATCGGGGCAGTTGCTCATCCTCAACGGCGGGGTGCTGGGGAACCGGCCACCTTCCACGGTGGTTGACTGCACCAGGCCGCAGGCGCACATCGTGCGCGAAGGAACGTTGAGCGTGCACGAGCTCCGCCGCGCCGTCGGCCGACTCGCGCCATGATCCAGCACGTCCTGTTCGTCTGCACCGGCAACATCTGCCGCAGCCCGCTCGCCGCGTCGCTGCTCGAGCGCGCGCTCAACGAACGCGGTCTCGAAGTCGACGTGACGTCGGCCGGCACCGGTGCCTGGGACGGCGCGCCCGCCTCCGAAGGCGCCTATCTCGTGGGCCTCGAGCGGGGTCTCGATCTCTCGGGACACCGCGCGCGCCTCCTGACGCGCGAGCTGGTCGAAGGCGCCGACTTGATCCTCACCATGGCACGCCATCACCGCGCGCGCGTGGACGAGCTGGGCGGCGAGGGCCGCGTCTTCGTGCTCGGTGAGTATGCGGGCCGTGGCGGCGACGAGGTGAGCGATCCCTTTGGCGGCGATCTCGGCGTGTACCGGGACACCTGTCAGGAGCTCGAGGCACTCTCCGCCGCGGTTGCCGACCGTCTCGCCGCTGAGAGCAAGCGTGGAGATCAGCGCTAAGACGCGTCTGCTCACGGTCATCGGTGACCCGGTGGCCCACTCCCTTTCCCCCGCGATGCACAACGCCGCGTGTCGCGCGCTGGGGCTCGACGCGGTCTACGTGGCCCTCCGCGTGGCGCCCGAATCGCTTCCGGCGGTGCTCGCGATGCATGCCGCCATCGGCGGTGCCGGCAATGTCACCGTCCCGTACAAGGAAGCAGTCGAAGGATCCGTCGCGCGGAAAACGGATGTCTGCGCCCGCGTCGGCGCGTGCAATACGTTCTGGACCGAGGACGGGGGAGGGACCCTCGTCGGCGACAACACAGACGTGTTCGGTGTGACGACCGCGCTCGCACAAATCGGGGCAGGCAAGAAAGGGGAGCGGTGGCTGGTGGTGGGAACTGGCGGGTCCGCTCGCGCCACCGCGGTCGCGGCGGCGGATTGCGGCGCCACACTGTACGTGCGCTCGCGCGATGCCGCTCGGGCGAAGGCGTTCGCCGCGTGGGCGAGCGGCATCGGCGTCCCGACGACAGTCGCCGCCGGACCGATCGAGATCGATGTCGCGATCAACGCGACGCCGCTGGGGCTCGCCGGACACGATCCGATCCCGGTCGACGTCAACCACATCCCTGGCGCGCAACGGGCGCTCGACCTGGTCTATGCCCCAGGTGAAACGCGCTGGGTCCACGCGCTCCGCGAGCGCGGGATCGAAGCCGTGGATGGTCGGGAGATGCTCGTACAGCAGGGTGCGGCGGCGTTCGAGCGGTTTTTCCCCGGCACTGCCGCCCCGAGAGAGGTCATGCGCGCCGCCGTACAGCGCGCGCTGCGTGTTTAGGGCCGCGCTCGAGCAGCTCCTTCTTCCGGCCGAATGCCTGCTGTGTCACGCCCTGTTGGGCCCGCGCGACGCCGGCAGGATCGTCTGCCCGTTGTGCCGCCACAGGTGGCGGCCGGTGCGGCCGCCCTGGTGCGAGCGCTGCGGCCAACCGGAGCCGCATTTCGGGCCGTGCCGTTTGTGCAATCAGTGGCCATCTGCGTTGAAATCCGTGAGATCGGCGGCCTGGCTCGATGCAGGCGCCCGGCAGGCCGTGCACGGTCTGAAGTACGGCGGGTTACCGCGCATCGCCGACGACTTGGCGCTGGCGATGCTGCCAATCCGCCCTCCCGCCGACGGACCGTCGGTGCTCATCCCGATTCCGCTTGCCCGCAAGCGCTTGCGCGAGCGAGGCTACAATCAGAGTGAAGTGCTGGCGCGTACGCTGGCACGACAATGGCGGATTCCGGTGCTTGTTGACGTGCTGGTGCGAACGCGGGAGACGCCGACGCAAACGGCGTTGACACCGGAGACTCGGCTAGCGAACGTGCGCGCAGCTTTCGCTGTCGCGAATCTCCAATGTCCAATGATCAATGATCATTGGACATTGATCATTGTCGATGATGTATTTACCACCGGCGCCACACTCGCCGAAGCAGCAACGACCTTAGAGCAAGCCGGTGCGAGGCGCATTTACGGCGTCACCTTCGCCCGCGCGGCGATTCCAGACTTCACTTAAGGGGAGAGTCATGGCGGTTCGGGTAGGGATCAATGGGTTCGGCCGCATCGGGCGCAACGTGCTCCGCGCGGCGACGATGGCGAAGCAGACCGAGATCGAGTTCGTCGGCGTCAACGACATCACCGACACCAAAACACTGGCGCATCTGCTCAAATACGACTCGGTCCACCGGCGTTTTCCCGGCACCGTCGAGGCGAAGGGTGACACCCTGGTCGTCAACGGCAAGCCGATCAAGGTGTCGGCCATCAAAGAGCCCGAGAAGCTCCCCTGGAAAGAGCTCGGCGTCGAGTTCGTGCTCGAGAGCACGGGGCGCTTCACCGACAAGGAAAGCGCGTCCAAGCACCTGACGGCTGGGGCCAAGAAGGTCGTCATCTCGGCGCCCGCCAAGGGCGAAGACATCACGATCTGCATGGGCGTGAACAACGAGAAGTACGATCCCGCCAAGCACACGATCATTTCGAATGCGTCGTGCACCACCAACTGCCTCGTGCCGATGGTGAAGGTCGTGATGGACAACTTCGGCTTCAAGCATGGGTTCATGACGACCGTCCACAGCTACACGAACGACCAGCAGATCCTCGATCTCCCACACAAGGATCTGCGGCGCGCGCGCGCGGCGGCGCTGAGCATCATCCCGACCACGACCGGCGCGGCGAAGGCCACCGGCCTCGTCATCCCGGAAGTGAAGGGCAAGATCGACGGCATCTCCCTCCGCGTCCCTACGCCGGACGTGTCGATCGTCGAGCTGGTGGTGGACGTAGAGAAGTCCACCACCGTCGATGCCGTAAACGCGGCGTTCAAGCAGGCTGCGGCGTCCGGCCCCTTGAAGGGCATTCTCGAGACGAGTGATGAGCCGCTCGTGTCGACGGACTACATCGGGTCCCTGTTCTCGAGTGTCATCGACACGATGTCGACCGCCGTTATCGACGGCACGCTCGTCCACATCTCGTCCTGGTACGACAACGAAATGGGCTACTCGTCCCGCTGCGTCGACCTGCTCGCCTACATCGGAACGCGGCGTTGAAAAAGAGGAGCCTGCGGGATCTTCCCCCGCAGGCGTTGGACGGGAAGCGCGCGCTCGTACGGGTGGACTTCAACGTCCCGCTCAAAAACGGCAAGGTCACCGACGACACACGGCTCCGTGCCTCGCTGCCCACGATCAAGTATTTGCGGGACAAAGGCGCGCGCGTCGTCCTGTTGTCGCATTTGGGACGGCCCAAGGGCGGCCCCGACCCGCAGTACTCGCTGAAGCAGGTCCTCCCCGACCTCGAGAAACGGCTCGGGGCGCCCGTCGAGTTCATCGCCGATCCCGCCGTGGGCGTCCCCACGACGCGCCGGTTGCCGCGCGGCGGTGTGGCGCTCGTCGAGAACACCCGCTTCTGGCCGGGCGAGGAAAAAAACGCTGCCGAGGTCGCGAACGTGTTCGCCGCGCTCGGCGATCTCTACGTGAACGATGCGTTCGGCTCGGCGCATCGTGCCCACGCATCGACCGCAGCGGTCGCGCATCTCCTGAAGCCCGCGGTCGCCGGCTTCTTGATGGAGAAGGAGCTCGAGTATCTGGGGAAGCTGCTCACCAATCCCAAGCATCCTTTCGTCGCGGTGTTGGGCGGCGCCAAGATCTCGGGGAAGATCGACGTGATTCGCTCGCTGTTGCCCCGCGTGGACGAGTTGCTCATCGGCGGCGCCATGGCGTGCACATTCTTTGGGGCTATGGGGCTAGAGATTGGGGACTCGTTGGTAGAGCCAGATCGTATCGCACTCGCCAAAGAATTGCTCGCGACTAGCGGCAAGAAACTGATTCTCCCACGCGGCGCCATCATCGCGCCATCGCTCGAGCGCGCGAGCGAGCATCGCTCCGTAGCTGCTGACGCGATTCCCAAGGGCTGGGCCGTGTTCGACATCGACGAAACCACGCAGCACGATTTCGGGGCGCGCTTGCTGCGTGCCAAGACGATCTTCTGGAACGGCCCGATGGGCGTGTTCGAGACCCCGCCGTTTGACGCGGGCACCCGCGCGATCGCGAACGCCCTCGTCGATGCAGGAAAGAAGGGCGCCGTGACGGTCGTGGGTGGCGGAGACTCAGTCGCGGCCGTGGCGGGGATGGAGGACAAGCTGACGCACGTCTCGACGGGCGGCGGCGCGTCGCTCGAGTTTCTGGAGGGGAAGGAGCTGCCGGGCGTGGCGGCGCTGGAGGACGCGTGAGGCCCCTCGTCTTCGCAGCCAACTGGAAGATGCACATCGGCCCCCCCGAAGCGCGGGAGTACTTGCGCGCGTTCTTTGCGGCCGGCGAAATCCCCCACGAGCGGGCCGTGTGGTTTTTCCCGCCCGCGGTGTCCCTCGAGGCCGTGGCGCAAAATGTCGCGGGCCACAGGAACGTCGTGGCGGGCGCGCAGGACATCTATTGGGAGGCGAAGGGCGCATTCACGGGCGCCATCTCGGCGCCGCTTGCCGCGCAGGCGGGCGGTCGCATGACGCTGATCGGCCATTCCGAGCGCCGGCACGTGTTTGGCGAAACCGATGAGCAGACGGGGAAAAAACTCGCCGCGGCGCTCGCTGCCAACCTCCAGCCGGTCCTGTGCGTCGGCGAGACGTTGGCGCAGCGCGAGGCGGGTGAGACCATGGCGGTCGTCACACGCCAGCTCATGGCCGCATTCGCTGGACACTCCGGCAACCGTCACGTGAACATCGCGTACGAGCCCGTGTGGGCAATCGGCACCGGACGCAACGCGACCCCAAAGGACGCCGCCGAAGTACACCGCGCAATCCGCGGCTGGCTGAAGGGCAATGCTCCGACGGTCGTCCCGTTCGTGATTCTTTATGGCGGCAGCGTCAATCTGAAAAACGCCGCCGAGCTGCTGGCCGAGCCCGAGTTGGATGGCGTACTGGTCGGCGGGGCGTCGCTCGATCCCCGCGGTTGGGCGCAACTTGTGCGCACCGCCGTCACCTAGGTATCTTGCCCCGCGCATGTACACGGTCCTCGTCGTCATCCTGATTCTCGACTCGCTGATCCTCACCACCGCCGTGCTGTTGCAGGCGGGGCAGGGAGGCGGCCTCGCCACCATGGGTGGCGGCGCCGGCACCGAGACGATCATGGGCGGCCGTCAGGCGACCACATTGCTCACCAAGCTCACGTGGTGGACCGCGGGGATCTTTCTGTTCCTCTCGCTGGTGCTGACGTTCATGTCGCAATCGGGCACGCAGGTTCGCTCGGTGCTCGAGGGCCAGGGACAGGCGCCCACGCCGGTGGCACCCACGCCGCTCCCGTTGGAAACTCAACCGACGGCACCTCCCACGCCCCCCCCGACGCCGCAGCCTCGGAGCAATCGTCGACCGTAGTCCAGCACCTGCTTACGTCCTCCTCGAGGACGGCACCTGGTTCCCCGGAACTGCTCCTCTCCCATTTGAGCCGGCCTACGCGGAAGTCGTCTTCACCACCAATCTGAGCGGATATCAGGAGGTCTTCACCGACCCCTCCTATCTCGGCCAGATCGTCGTGATGACCGCGCCGATGATCGGCAATTACGGCATCAATCCCGAAGACGTCGAATCGGACCGCCCGCGCGTCGTCGGCGTCGTGGTGCGCGAGCTGTCGGCGACGCCGTCGAACTGGCGATCGACCGGTACGCTGATCGACTGGCTCGCGGGCGCGAAGGTGCCGCTGGTCTCCGAGGTCGATACGCGGCAGCTCACGCGACACATCCGCTCCAAGGGTGCCATGCGCGGCGTACTCGCGCTCGGCGAGAAACCCAGCGATGCGATCAGCGCCGCGCTCGCGGCATCGCCGTCGATGAATGGACTCGATCTCGCGAGCGCCGCGACGATTCCCACCGCGTACAGCGAGGGACCGGCGGACGCGAAGCATCACGTCGTCGCGTTCGATTTCGGCATGAAGCGCAACATCCTGCGGCTGTTCGTGCAGCACGGCTGCCGCGTCACCGTCGTACCGGCGGCCACGACCGCGGCGCAGACTCGAGCCCTGAAACCGGACGGCGTCTTCCTCTCGAACGGTCCCGGCGACCCCGCGGCGGTGGGTTACGCGATCGATACAATTCGCACGCTGGCGGACGGGAAGCTGCCGATCTTCGGCATCTGCCTCGGCCATCAGCTGCTTGGCCTGGCAATGGGCGGCGAGACGGTGAAGCTCCCGTATGGACATCGCGGCGGCAACCATCCAGTGCGGGATCTTGCGACAGGACAAGTACTTATCACATCGCAGAATCATGGATTCGCAGTACGGGGAGAGACGAGGGGGGTTCCCGGCGCGAAGTCGCTTGAGGTCACCCACCTTAACCTCAACGACGGGACCGTCGAAGGGATCAAGCACAGGGAATACGCGATTTTTGCCGTTCAGTACCATCCGGAGGCGTCACCGGGGCCCCATGACGCCCAGGGACACTTTCAACAATTCCTACAAGCTCTTGACACTAAATAAGTAAGCCCGTATGATAGCCCCCGACTTTGACCCGGCATATGTTCGGGGGGGGACCAATGACGAAGGCCGATCTGGTCGAAAAGGTCACCGCGCAAATTGCTCGCACCGCCGGTCCCCTCATTTCAAAAAAGGACTGTGCGCGGGTCGTAGACTCCTTCCTCGACGCCGTCAAAGCCGCGCTGGCTGAGCAGCATAACATTGAGGTACGCGGGTTTGGGACGTTCAAAATCCGTCAGCGGAAGACGCGCATGGCGCGTAACCCACGCACTGGTGATCCAGTCGAAGTGGCGGCGCGGCCGGTGCCTGTCTTCAAGCCCAGCAAGGAGTTGCGCGCGATGGTCGCCGACGCGAGCGCGAAGGTTCCCTCCTAAGTCGTCCTGCGACACCGTCATAGGCTAACTTGAACTTGGGCCCCGGCACGACGCCGGGGCCCAACTTCTTGCCTGGAGTGATGATGCGTCGCTTGTCCGTACTCCTGATCCCGCCGATCCTCGCGACGCCGCTCTTCGCCCAGACCGTTCGTTATGAAGTCTCCGTCGTTCGAGGGCAGTTCCACGTTTCGGCGGAGTTTCCGGCCGCGGGAAAAGAGACGCTGTTCGTTTCATTGCCCGCGTGGAGTCCGGGCAACTACGAGATCCAGAACTACGCGCGCTACGTGCACAGCTTCACGGCACAGAATGCGAGCGGCGCGCCGCTGCGCTGGGACCGCGGCGATAAAGACACGTGGCGTGTCGTGACGAGCGGGAACGATCGCGTCACGGTCGCCTTCGATTACGGCGCCGATAAGATCGATCTCTCGCTCGCGCGTGCGGCGCCCGAGTTCGCGCAATTCCTCGGCACCAATCTCTTCATGTTCGAAGAGGGCCAGCTCGCACGTGCGGCGGAAGTGCGTTTCCGGCTTCCCGCCGGGTGGCAGGCGACGACCGCGCTCAAAGGCCCGACCAACGGCGTGTATCGGGCCGGCGATTACCACGAGCTGGCGGATGCGATGACCTTCCTCGGGCGCTACAGCGTCGATTCGCTGCAGGCGGGCGGCAAATGGATTCGGATCGCGCTGTGGCCTGCAGCCTATTACACGGCCGCGGTGGCGCGCAGTCTGAGGGCGGCGGTGTCGCGGATGGCGCCGGTCCAGAATCGCATCATGGGCGAAGCGCCGTACGACGTGTACACGATCTTCTTCAATGTCATCCACGAGCCCATCGATTTCGGCGGCGGCCTCGAGCACAGCTATTCACAGTTCGACATCATGCCGGCCGCGGCATTCGCCGATCCCATCTCGGGGAAACTGGGTGACTTCATCTACCCGCTGCTGTCGCACGAATTCTTTCATCTCTGGAATGTGAAGCGCATTCGCCCCGTCGAGATGTGGCCGTACGACTACCACGCCGAGCAGTACACGCCGCTGTTGTGGTGGTCGGAAGGTGTGACGGACTATTACGCGAACCTGACGAACTTGCGCTCGGGGTTGTGGAGCACCGACCAATTCCTGACTAACGCGACGTCGGACATCGGCCAGGTCGAATCGGTACCAGAGCCGTGGAGCGCGGAAGACGGGAGCGAGGCCACGTGGATCAACGAGGTCTATGTCAACAGCTCACAGCTGTACTATCCCAAAGGTGGGCTCCTGGGCTTCCTGCTCGACATCTCGATTCGTGACGCGACGGACAACGCGCACAATCTCGACGAGGTGATGCGCGCGCTGTACACGCGCTACTATCGCCAGAGCAGGGGATTCTCGACGGCCGATCTCCTGAACGAGCTGCGCACGGCAGGCATGCCCGACATCGACACGTTTTACCGGCGATACATCGATGGCCGTGACCCGCTGCCCTATGATTCCGTATTTGCGAAAGCGGGACTCAGACTGAGACGAGAGGTGGGGCCGCTGCTCGGCGTTTCGACCAACCCCAACGCCGATGGAGAAGTCCAGGTGGCCATCGTGGTTCCCGGAAGCGCCGCGGAAGCAGCCGGCGTGCAAGCGGGCGACGTGCTCACCGCCGTCGGGGATGTCCGTGTGACGACGGACCAGAACTGGGCGGGGGCGTTTCGGTCGCGGTACCGCGGCAAAGCCGGACAGCCATTGCCGATCGCGGTACGACGCGCGGGACAGTCGCTGACGTTGAATACCACCGTGCGGGAAGGATCCATCGGCGCCGGAGCGCTCGAGCGGATGGCGAACCCCACGGCCCGGCAAACGAAGATCTGGCAGGGCCTGGCGTCGGGACTATAATCGGACCATGGCGAAGATCTCGGTGCGTTTCTTCGCGCGATACGCCGAGCTGGCGGGCTGTACGTGGTCGCACGTCAATGTGAACACGCCCACGACGGTCGCCGACGTGATTGCGCGCGTCCGCGAGGTCTTCCCCGGTACCCAGGCGATGCCCGCGAGGCCACTGGCCGCGTTGAACCAGCGTCAGGTGAAACTCGACGCGCCCGTGACGGAGGGAGACGAAGTGGCGCTGCTCCCGCCACTCGCGGGCGGCTGATGATGCAGATCACGCGTCACCGGCTCGAAGTCGCTGACCTCCTGGCCGAGGTTCAAAGCCCGGAGCGCGGCGGCACGTGCGTGTTTCTCGGAACGGTACGGAACGACGCCGGCGTCACGAGCATCGACTATTCGGCGTACGAGTCGATGGCAACTGAGGAGATCGAGCGCATCCTGGCCGAGGCGCAGGAGCGTTGGCCCGGTTCGCGCGTGATGCTCCAGCACCGTCTCGGTGTGATTCCCGTGGGCGAGGCGAGCATCGCCATCGCGGCGGCGGCTCCGCATCGCGATGAAGCCTTCACGGCCTGCCGCTACGTGATTGAAGAAGTGAAAAAGCGGTTGCCGGTCTGGAAAAAGGAGCTTCGTGCCGACGGCAGCGAGCAGTGGGTCGAGTCCCATGATCACCGATAAACTCCAGAGGCCGCTCGGCAGCTTGCGAGTCTCCGTGACCGATCGATGCAATCTCCGGTGCCGCTATTGCATGCCCGAGCAGGACTACGTCTGGCTCCCCAAACAGTCGATCCTGAAGTTCGAAGAGATCGCCCGGTTGGTAGGCATTTTCACGTCCCTCGGCGTGGAGAAGGTCCGGCTGACGGGAGGCGAGCCCTTACTGCGGCACGATCTTCCGACGCTCACCGGCATGCTCGCGCGGAATCCAGGCGTCCGCGATCTCGCCCTCACCACCAATGGTGTGCTGCTCGCAAAGCAGGCGGCATCTCTCAAACAGGCCGGTTTGGGCCGAGTCACGGTCAGCCTGGACACGTTGCGGCCGGACCGGATGCGGGAGCTGGCGCGCACCGATCGGCACGCCGACGTGGTCGAGGGCATCGCCGCGGCCCGAGCCGCCGGTTTTCTATTGAAGCTCAACACCGTGGTTATCCGGGGAATGAACGAGGACGAGCTGGTGGATTTGATCGAATTTGCGCGGGCGCACGAGGCCGAGGTTCGGTTCATCGAGTACATGGACGTCGGCGGAGCCACGGGATGGTCCGCAGAGCAAGTCGTGTCGCAGCGCGAGATCCTCGACGTCTTGTCGACCCGGTATGGTCTCATCACCCCCGTGACGACGGCGGATCACAGCGCTCCGGCAGAGCGCTTCCGCCTCTCGGACGGCACGACGTTCGGGATTGTCGCATCTACGACCGCGCCGTTCTGCCGCTCCTGCGACCGCAGCCGGCTTACTGCAGATGGAACCTGGTTTCTATGTCTTTACGCGGAGCGGGGCACGGATCTCCGCGAACCGCTACGCAACGGCGCCAGCGACGCAGAGCTGGCGGATCTGATCGCATCGACGTGGCGGGGACGGACCGATCGCGGGGCGGAAGAGCGGCTCGGTCTCGCCAATCGCGCGCCGCTGTTTCAGGTCGAAGGGTTACGTGCCGATCCGCATAAGGAAATGCATACGAGGGGTGGGTGAGCACGGATCGAGTGTAGGGGCGCAGCATGCTGCGCCCCTACCACATACCCATTAACTTCCCCCGCACCATGCTCACCAAAATTACTGTCGTCGGCGCTGGGAATGTCGGCGCCACCACCGCACAACGCCTCGCCGAAAAAGAACTCGCCCGTACCGTCGTCCTGGTCGATGTCATCGAAGGCGTCCCGCAAGGCAAAGCGCTCGACCAATTCGAGTCGGCGCCGATCGAAGGGTTCGATACCCGCGTCGTCGGCGCGAATGACTACGGTCCAGCGGCGGGATCGGAGCTGGTGGTCGTCACGGCGGGCATCGCGCGCAAGCCGGGGATGAGCCGCGACGACCTGGTGCGCACCAACGCCGACATCGTCAAACAGGTCTCCCAGCAAATCAAGCAGAACTGTCCCAAGGCCATCGTTGTTGTGGTATCGAATCCCTTGGACGTCATGTGCTGGGTGACCAAACAGGTCACAGGGTTCCCGCGCGAGCGGGTCATCGGCATGGCCGGTGTGCTCGACACCGCGCGGTATCGGTCCTTTCTGGCCGAGGCGCTCGATGTCTCGGTACGAGACATCCAGGCGATGGTACTCGGGGGCCACGGCGACACCATGGTTCCACTCATCTCCTACACGACGGTCTCCGGAATCCCCGTCACGCAGCTGCTCGACAAGGCGAAGCTCGACAAGATCGTCGATCGCACCCGGAACGGCGGCGCCGAGATCGTTGCTTTCTTGAAGACCGGCTCGGCCTACTACGCCCCGTCATCGGCGACCGTACAGATGGTGGAAGCGATCGTGCTCGATCAGAAGCGGCTGCTGCCGTGCGCCGCCTGGCTCGAAGGCGAGTATGGGCTCTCCGGGATGTACTGCGGCGTGCCCTGCAAGCTCGGCAAGAACGGGCTCGAGCAGATCGTCGAGGTCGAGCTGACCGCGGAAGAGAAGAGCGCACTGAAGAAATCAGCCGACGCGGTGAAACAGACGATGGCGGCGGTGACCCTATGACGACATCGGTTCGCGACCTGCAGGAACGCGGGCTCGGCGCCACGCTGCGCCGCGACGCCTGGTGGATTGCCCCCGCACTCACGGCGCTCGTCCTCGGCAGCTTCGGCGTCTACGCTACATGGGCGGCCTGGGTCGGCAGGAACTACGAGTGGGGGCCGTACCTCTCCCCGTTCTACTCGCCGCTGATCCAGACCACCTGGTGGCCGCTCTCTCCCGCATTCCTGATCCTGGTTTTCCCCGGCGCCTTTCGCGCCACCTGCTACTACTATCGCAAGGCCTACTATCGGGCCTTCTTCCTCGATCCCGCCGCCTGCGCCGTCGGCGAGCCACGCCACGGGTACAAGGGTGAGACCAAGTTTCCGTTCATCCTTCAGAACTTGCACCGCTATGCGATGTACGCGGCGGTGGTCTTCATCTTCATCCTCTCCTACGACGTCTTCCTCGCCGCGCGCTGGCCGGTCAACGGCGTTCTGGCTGATGGCACCATGGCCTTGGGACCGCGCGAATTCGGCATTGGGATCGGCACGCTGGTCATGCTGATCAACGTGATTCTGCTTGCGTGCTACACGTTTGGGTGCCACTCGCTGCGGCACCTGATCGGCGGGAACGTCGACTGCTTCTCTTGCGTGCGGGGCGGGCGAGCCCGCTTCGAGACGTGGCGCGGCGTCAGCGCGCTCAACCGGCATCACATGCTGTTTGCCTGGTGCTCGCTGTTCTCCGTCGCACTCACTGACGTCTACATCCGCCTCTGCGCGATGGGCGTCCTCCACGACGTGCGGCTGTTCTAGTGCCTGCCTCCGACCTTCGCACTCATGATTACGACGTCCTCGTGATCGGCGCCGGCGGCGCCGGGCTGCGGGCCGCGATCGAAGCGAGCGCGCAGAAAGCCAAAGTCGCGCTCGTATGCAAGTCGCTGCTCGGCAAGGCCCATACCGTAATGGCCGAAGGGGGCGCCGCCGCGGCCCTCGGCAACGTCTTTCCGGAAGACAACTGGCGCGTGCATTTCCGCGACACGATGCGGGGCGGCAAGATGCACAACAACTGGCGCATGGCGCAGATCCATGCCCAGGAATCGCCCGACCGGATCAAGGAGCTGGAAGCGTGGGGCGCGCTGTTCGATCGTACGCCCGACGGCCGCATCAACCAGCGGCCCTTCGGCGGCCATACCTACAGCCGTTTGGCGCACGTCGGCGACCGCACGGGTCTCGAGATGATCCGCGTCCTTCAGGACAAGGGCGTGCACTCCGGCATCGACGTGCACATGGAGTGCACGATCGTCCGGTTGTTCGTGGTAGGCGGGAAGATCGCCGGCGCGCTGGCATACTTCCGCGAAACCGGCCGCTTCGTGCTGTTCAAGACCGGCGCGATCGTGCTGGCCACCGGCGGCATCGGCAAAGCGTGGCAGATCACGAGCAATTCGTGGGAGTACACCGGTGACGGCCACGCCCTCGCCTACGACGCCGGCGCCGAGCTGATCGACATGGAGTTCGTGCAGTTCCATCCCACGGGGATGGTTTGGCCGCCCAGCGTTCGCGGCATTCTCGTGACCGAAGGGGTGCGGGGTGAAGGCGGCGTCCTGAAGAACTCCAAGGGCGAGCGGTTCATGTTCCGCTACATGCCCGACATGTTCAAAGGCGACTTCGCGGAGACCGAAGCGGAATCCGATGGGTGGGTAAAGGGCGATCGCAAGAAGAACCGCCGGCCGCCAGAGCTGCTGACGCGCGACGTCGTCGCGAAAGCGATCACGAAAGAGATCGCTGAGGGCCGGGGCACCGAGCACGGCGGCGTGGTCCTCGATATCGCCTCGAAGCAAAGCCCCGACTACATCAAGAAGAAGCTGCCGAGCATGTATCACCAGTTCAAAGAGCTGGCGCACGTCGATATCACCAAGGACCCGATGGAAATCGGCCCGACGACCCACTACGTCATGGGCGGCGTGAAGGTGGACGCCGAGACGCAGGAGTCGACGGTGCCGGGTCTCTACGCCGCCGGCGAAGTCGGCGGCGGCATGCACGGCGCCAACCGCCTCGGCGGCAACTCGCTGAGCGATTTGCTGGTCTTTGGGCGCCGAGCTGGCCAGCATGCCGCCGGCAAGCGCGGCGCACCGCCGGCGGTTCCGGATGCCGAAGTCGATCGTGCGATGCACGAGGCGTTGGAACCGTTCGAGCGCGACGGCGAGAACCCTTTTGCGGTGCAGTCGGCGCTCCAGGCCGTGATGCAGCGCAATGCGGGAATCATCCGTGACAAGGCGGGCCTCGAGACCGCGCTCGCCGAGCTCGAGAAGCTCAAGGTGCGTGCGCGGCACGCCGGCATCACGGGGAGCCGCGAATACAATCCCGGCTGGCACACCGCGATCGACCTGCACTCGCTGCTGATCGTCTCCGAGGCGACCGCCCGCGCGGCGCTCGAGCGGACGGAAAGCCGCGGCGGACACACGCGCAGCGATTACCCGGACTCCGATGAAAAGCAGGCGCGCGAGCAGATCGTGATCAAGAAAGAAGGCAACCGCATGGCGGTGCGGCGCGAGCAGCAGCCCCCCATCCCCCCGGAATTCATGGCAATCATTAAGGAAAGCGTATGACCCTGTTCCGCGTATTTCGAGGAACGCGTGATGGCGGCGAGCTGAAGGAGTACCAGGTCGCCGCGGGGGAGGGGATGGTGGTGCTCGACGCCGTCCACGCCATTCAGGCCGAGCAGGCACCCGACCTTGCGGTGCGCTGGAACTGCAAGGCAGGGAAGTGCGGCTCATGCTCCGCCGAGATCAACGGCAAGCCGAAGCTGATGTGTATGACGCGGATGTCCGACTACGCGCCGGACGAGACAATCACGGTCACGCCGATGAAGGCGTTCCCGGTGATCAAGGACCTCGTGACGGACGTGTCGTGGAACTACGAGGTCAACAAGCGCATTCCCGCGTTCCAGCCGCGGAAGCCCGACGCGCCCGACGGCACCTGGCGGATGTATCAGTACGAAGTCGAGCGGCCGCAGGAGTTCCGCAAATGCATCGAGTGCTTCCTGTGCCAGGATGTCTGCCACGTCTTGCGCACGCATGACAAGCACGACCAGTTCATGGGCCCCGCGATGCTTGTGCGTGCGGCGGTCTACGAGATGCATCCGCTGGACGAGGCCGATCGCCGCGACTATCTGCGCCATGAAGGCGGGATCGGCTTCTGCAACATCACGAAGTGCTGCACCGAAGTCTGTCCGGAGTCCATTACGATCACCGACAACGCGATCATCCCGCTCAAAGAACGGGTCGTCGACGCGAATTACGATCCGTTGGCGGTCCTGTGGCGAAAACTCATCGGCTGAGCGCCCCCCCCGCCGACGCGCTGCTCAAGGCGTACTCGGCCAACGCGCGTATCAATCAGTACCTGGTGCAGCAGCTCGATCCAGCCGTGTGGCAGGCGCCGCCGCCAGGACCCAAGACCCGCACCATTGCCGCGCAGGTCGCTCACCTGTATAACTGCGGCCTCCGTTACCTCGAGCGTACCGCCCCCGGTTTTCCCGTTCCCGGCGAGTTGGACCGCCACCGCGTCACCCAAGCACAGGCGGCGCGAGCGCTCGGGGCCAAGCGCAAGGCGGTACTCGCCATCGTCGGCGCCGCGCTGAAGGACAACGTCCGGATCGTCGGCTCTCCTCACGACGCGGCGGGATTCCTGATGTATTACATGATCCACGACGCCCATCATCGCGGTCAGATCGTGCTGCAGGCGCGTCTGCTCGGCTATCCGATCACGCAGAAGACGATGATCGAGATGTGGGCGTTCTCCAAGCGGGCAAAGGAGTGAGCGGCATGCGCCGGCGCGATTTCTTGCGAACGACGGCAGCCGCCGTCAGCGCCGTCGCCTTGCGCACCGAGACAGGATCGGTGGACTGGAAGGATTGGCGCGTCAACGGCGCGCGTGTCAACCAGCATCTCACCGATCTGTCCCGCTTCGGCGCAAACCCGCAAGGCGGGGTGAGCCGAGTCGCGTTCAGCGAAGCCGACATGGCGGGAAGACGGTTCGCGATGGACCTGATGCAGCAAGCCGGACTCGTCGTGCGCATCGACCCGGCTGGCAACATCATCGGAGAGCGGGCCGGCTCGCTCCGAGGCGCGCTCCCGATCCTGTTCGGCTCACACATCGATTCCGTGCCCGAGGGCGGCAATTACGACGGCGATGTCGGCTCCATGTCGGCGATCGAAGTCGCGCAGACACTCTCGGAACGCCCCTATCACAACCGCCATCCGCTCCATGTGGTGATCTGGTGTGATGAGGAAAGTGGTCTCACCGGCAGCCGAGCGTACATCGGCGATCTTCCGACCGGCGAATTGACGAGTCCGGGACGCGACGGCGTCCCGCTCGCTGACAAGATTCGCCGCATCGGTGGCGATCCGGACCGCCTGGCCGACGCGCGCCACGCGCCGGGGAGCATCGCCGGCTACGTCGAGCTGCACATCGAGCAGGGCGCCATGCTCGACGAGCGCGGGCTGGAGATCGGCATCGTCGAGGGCATCGTCGGCATTCACCACTACGATGTGACGATCCATGGCTTCGCCAACCACGCGGGCACGACACCGATGGACCGCCGCCGCAACGCTCTGCTCGCGGCCGCGGAGCTGACGCTCGCCGTGGACCGCATCGTGAGATCTGTCCCGGGCCGTCAGGTCGGAACGGTCGGCCGGCTGCTGGTCAGACCCGGTGCCCCCAACGTCATCCCCGGACAGGTGGATCTCACCGTTGAGTTACGCGATCTCTCGACGACGACGATCACCTCGTTGGGGGATCGGATTCATACTGAGGCCCTGGAAATCGCGAAGAAATACGATACGACGCTCGACTATGTACTCCAGCATACCAACGATCCGGCGCTGTCCGATCCGCGGATCAGGGCCGTGATCGCCGACGCGGTGGCCGGACTGCGTCTGACGAGTCAGCCCATGCCGAGCGGCGCCGGACACGATGCTCAGGATCTCGCGCGGATCGGTCCGATGGGAATGATCTTCGTCCCGTCCGTGAAGGGCATCAGTCATTCGCCGCTCGAGCTCACCAGACCGCAGGATGTCACCAACGGCGCCAACGTGCTCCTGCAAACCATTTTGAGATTGGACCACGCGTGAGTCCGACCGTCGTCGTCGTCGGCGCTGGGTTCGGCGGCCTGCGGGTCGCGCGGGCGCTGCGCCGCGCCCCGGTGCAGGTCGTGCTGCTCGACCGCAACAACTATCACCTGTTTCAACCATTGCTCTACCAGGTCGCCACCGCGGGCCTCGAGCCTGAGGAGATCGCGAAACCGGCGCGGGCGATTCTGCGCGGCCAGAAGAACTTCGACTTTCGGATGGTGGAGGTGACGCGCGTCGATTTCGCGGCGAAGCGGCTCGAGACCAGTGCCGGTCCGATCGCGTACGATTTTCTCGTTCTCGCGCCTGGGGGCGAGACCAACTTCTTCGGTCTCGAGTCGATGCAGCGTCACGGCCTTGGCTTGAAGGACATCCCCGACGCGATAGAGATCCGCAATCACGTGCTGACATGCTTCGAACAGGCGATGCTGGAGCCCGATGCGGAGCGGCGGCGCGCGCTGCTCACGTTCATCGTCGTCGGGGGCGGGCCGACCGGCGTCGAGATGGCCGGGGCGCTGTCGGAACTGATCCGGCTCGTCCTCGTCAAAGACTACCCGCGACTCAACATCAAAGACGTCCGCATTCTGCTGCTCGAGGCAACCGACAAGCTACTGGCGGCCATGCCGGAGCGGCTACGCGAAGCGGCGGGCAAGACGCTGTGGCGGAAGTATGTCGAGGTACGGTTCGGCGCGAGTGTAGCGGACTATGATGGAGACCGCATTCGCCTGAAGAGCGGCGAGGTCATCCCCGCGAAGACCGTCATCTGGGCCGCCGGGGTGCGTGCCTCCTCCCTCAACGTCACACTCGGCCTCCCCACGGGCCGGCAGGGCCGGATTCCCGTCGAGCCGACGCTGCAGGTGACGGGTCACCCGGAGGTCTTCATCATCGGCGATGCGGCGTACCGCGAGCAGGATGGTGAGCCGTTGCCGATGGTCGCGCCGGTGGCGATTCAGATGGGGCAGTCGGTCGCCCGCAACATCAAGCGCCAGCTGCGCGGGCGGCCGCTCGAGCCGTTCCGCTATCGGGATCAGGGCACGCTCGCCACGATCGGCCGCAACGCGGCGGTCGCGAACGTCTTTGGAGTGCAGGCGAGTGGTTTTATCGCGTGGGTGATGTGGCTCGGGATTCACATCATTCAGTTGATCGGTTTTCGCAACAAACTCTTCGTGCTGATCAACTGGGCGTGGGACTATTTCTTCTACGAGCGGGCCGCGCGGTTGATAACCAGGGATTGAAAGCACTGAGCCTTCGGAGTTCTCCCGATCTGCTGTGATATTATGTTTAGGCTGACCAGCCTCATTCATTCCTTGTGGAGCAGAAACTCAGGTTAGGCAGCGAGCAATGGAGAGCAAAATGTCTTATACAGGTCTGTCTAATTCGCGTTAGGCGGCCCCTCAACCGCAACGTCCGGTTAATGGTTTTGCAACGTGTGCCAAATATCCCCGCCATGGCGTCCTCCTAGCATGGAGTAGATCTCGCTAGGAGGATCAAATGACCACTCGTGGAGCAGTGCAGCTGGCAAGTCTTGTCTGGTCTTTCGGCGTCGTTGCCCTTGTTCTTCGCACTATGCCGGCCTCACCGCAGCGAGCCGATACTCCTCCCGCTCTAGCGTCTCAGCCCGTTGCCCTTGCGGTGGCGATTCTGCAGAACGCGGACCGGTTTAGTTCGGCGGGAGTAGGGTACGCTGGCCTCACACCCAACGAGGTCATGGCCTGGCGAGTCATTTTCTTCCGCGCGGACGCCGAGAGCACATTCCTGAATCTCTTGGAAACGTCGACGCCGGCTGGTCAGTTGTACGCGCTCGCTGGGTTGCGCTTTGGTAACGACAAGGCTTTCGAGCGGGCGGCGGGGCGACTCGAGGAGAGGTCGGATCGCGTTCAGACGGTCCGGGGCTGCATCGGTGGTGCCTCGACTGTTGCCGAGCTCGTTGCCGAAATCAGAAAGGGTGACTGGGTCCGGGATTACGTGATGGGATCGGATTTTCCGCGCCGTTCGTGAGGGGGCCGTCTAACAAGCGCTTGAAGCTGGCGGCGCGCGTAGATTATGGAATGAATCGTTCTTCGGCGCGCCGCAGCGTAAGCGCGATCCGTTAGGCCGCCCCGTTCGTTCCCGTGCTCCACTTCAATGAGCTCTATCTTTTCGGCGAGTTTTTTAAGCGCGGCGCGACTCGTGTCGACTTCGAACCACATCCGGCGCTCGATCGAGCGTCTCGTTCGTTGAGCGGGCGGCCTAGGTGCAATTCATGCCCACGCTCAGTTTCTGATATTGGTGTCCTGGGGAGTTCCTGGCCTACTCGGCCCTCAGTGCCGCGCTCGGATCGACGCGCGCACCGCGAATCGCCGGGATCATGCTCGCCCCGACCGCGACGAGCAGCAGTACGGCCGTCACCGCTCCAAACACCACGGGATCGCGTGCCGATTGATTGAACAGCAGGGGCGCAATCCATCGCCCCCCGACCAGCGCCATGGCCCCCCCGACGACCGCCCCGGACACCGCGAACCGCAGTCCCTCGCTGACCACCAGCCGGATCACATCACTGGCCGCCGCACCGAGGGCGACCCGCACGGCGAGCTCGTGTCGCCGCTGCGCGACGTCGTATGCAATCACGCTGTAGAGTCCCCCGGCCGCGAGCACGAGCGCCAGCAGGCCGAACGCGGTAAACAAGTTGGCTCCCATCACCCAGGACCGCGCCTGCGCCTCTACGACATCACCGAGCCGCGTCACGGTCAAGTACGAAGCGCCAGGCATCTCTTCCTGCAACCGGCGCCGCAAAGGCTCGACCGCCTGCCGGGCCCCGCCGCTGGCGCGCACGAAGAGGCCGCCCTCCTCCGGCCGCCATTGCGCGGTGGGCAGATAGTAGTAAAACGATCGTGTCTCCGGTTCGAGACCGCGGGCCTGTATATCCTCTGCGATCCCGACGACCCGCGTGCAGGGCATGGCGTCCGGCGGAATACCGATCCGAACACACTTCCCTAACGCATCCTCGCCCGGCCACAGCGTCCTCCCCATCGCCGCGCCGACCACGATGACCCGCTCCGCCCCTGACACGTCGCCGCGCCCGAACCCGCGCCCGCGGAGGATCCGGGTCCCCATCGTCGCGAAATAGTCCGGCGATACCGCGTTCAGCTCAAACTCCCCGAACTGTTGCACCGAGTCGACGCCCGGGACGGAGATTGGCCAGCTCGACATACCCGCCATGGGCACCGCCTGCTGCAGGCTCGCGTGCTGGATCCCCGGCATCGTGGTCGCCGCCGAGAGCAGCCGTTCCCGGAGTGCCACCATGCGCGCGCTGTCCAGCTTCTCGTCCCGCATCTCCAGCTCGACGATCAGCACCGAGTCGGCGTCGAATCCGAGCCGCACGTCGCGCACGTGGCCCAAACTCCGGACGAACAGCCCCGCGCCCACGAGCAGGGCGAGGGAGAGCGCCACTTGCAGTACGACCAGGGCGGCGCGCGCCCGCGACCGGTGATGGGTGCCGGCGCGCGCGCCGGACTTGAGGTCCTCCGTCAGCGAGAGCTGCCGCGCCTGGAGCATCGGGAGAATCCCGGTGCACACCCCCACGGCGAGGGTCACGATCCCGGTGAACCCCAAGGTTCGCGGGTCTGTGGCGAGCGTCGCGGGCTCAGTGCCGGGTAGAAAGGCCGCTCGCAACACGTCACTCATCCAGGTCGCGACGACGATGCCCAGGAGACTCCCCGCCGCGGCGAGCAGCATGCTCTCGGTGAAGAGCTGCGCGAGCAGCCGCGACCGGCTCACGCCCAGGGCCAGCCGCACCGCGATCTCGCGCCGCCGGGCCAGGGCCCGAGCCAGGAGAAGGCTTGCCACGTTGGCGCACGCGATGAGCAGCACGACGACCGTCACGCCGGCAAGCCAGATCGCGACCTTCGTGACACTCGAGCGTTCGGGCCCGCGCGCCTCGAGGATCGATCCCGCGAGCGCGCGCGGGCGGAGTCTGGCGACGCGATCGGGGCTCAGCTCGGGACCGCCCTGCGCGAGATAGCTGGCCCTGAACGCCTGGGTGAGGTCGGCGCTGGCCGCGTCGATGGTGACTCCCTCGCGCCGACGAACGATAGTGCCGAGCCCGAAGCCCCAGCCGTAGTTCGTCGGCCAGTCGCTGCCGCCGGCACTGGCCGCGTACGCCGCGAGCGGGATGAACGCGGCCGGGGGTGTGAGCGGCCAGATCCCGACGAATTCCCGCGGTGCGACGCCGATGATGGTGTAGACGGCGGAGCCGATCTGCAGCGTCGAACCGATCGCATCGCTGCGCCCCGCATAACGCGCTTGCCACATCGGGTAGCTCAGCACGGCGACCGACGCGCCCGCCGGGGGCCTGTCTTCCGCAGGACCGAAGTACCGCCCCACAGCGGGCGGCCCGTCAAAGAAGGCGAAAAATGATCCGCTGACGACCCCGATCGGCATCTCGCGTGCGTCCTGCCCGATTCCCACCGCGAGGCGCCGGAGGCTGTGAGCGGCGATGTCGGAGAACGACCTGGAAAAGCGCGCCAGGTCAGCATGCCGTGGGTACACGACGCCAGTTTCCCGCTCCACCCCGTCCCGCATCCGGTACAGGTAGACGCGATGCACCGACGCCGGATCGCGCATGAACGTCGGCGGGCGAAACATCAGGCGGTCGATGATGGAGAACATCGCGGCGTTGGCGCCGACGCCGAGGGCGAAGGTGAGCATTACGCCCGCGGTGAAGGCGGGGCTGGCGCGGAGGCCGCGCAGCGTCACCCTCGCGTCCTGCCAGACTCCTTCGAGCCACGGCCAGAGCCAGACGCCACGGACATCCTCCCGAGTCAGCGTCTCGTTCCCCATGGCGCGCCGCGCGGCATCGCGCGCCTCAGTGGGGGAGTGCCCGCGCGCGATCAGGTCCCGCTCGATCGCCTCCCGATGGAAGTCGAGCTCTTCGGCGAGTTCGGCGCCATGCGCGCGGAATCGCAGCCAATGGATCAGCCGACGGAACCATCGCATGGCCGATTCGCCCTTTCAGGCGTTCGCGAGGACGAGCTGGATGGCGCCGACGATGCGCTCGAATTCCTTGCGCTCGGCGGCGAGGTGCCGGTAACCGGCAGCCGTGAGGGTGTAGTAGCGCGCCCGCCGGTTGTTCACTGATGCGCCCCACTCCGCCTTGACGTAGCCGTCCAGCAGGAGGCGTTGCAGGGCGGGGTAGAGCGAGCTTTCGCCGACCTGCAGGACGTCGCCGGACATCTCCCTCACGCGTTGCGCGATGCCGTAGCCGTGCAGCGTGTCGCGTGCGAGCGTACGTAGCACGAGGAGGTCGAGCGTGCCGGGGAGGAGGTCGGGCGGGTTCTTCATACCGAGCGTCCCATCGATAGGTGATGGGAACGTAGGGGTGAGTCCCGCCGGGCGTCAAGCCCCATCGATAGACGATGGGAGCTGGAGACCTGTTGGCCCATTCGCAGCTGCAGCCTAGCAAGCGCTTGGCGCTGGCGGCGCGCGTAACCACACCCCGCAGCTAGCTTCCTTCATGCCCCATCCTGTCCCTGAGCTCCTCGCTCCCGCCGGGAGCCTCGACGCCGTTCGTGCCGCACTCGGCAACGGCGCCGATGCGATCTACCTCGGCGTGGACAAGTTCAATGCCCGGGACGAGGGGGCGCAGCTGACCCTGGATGACCTGGAACAGTCCTGCCGCCTGGCGCACGCGTACGGGGCCAGGATCTATCTGACGTTCAACATCCTCTTCAAGCCGGCCGAGCTGCACGACGCGCTGCATCATCTCGGCGAGTGCATCGACCGCGGAATCGACGCCGCCATCGTGCAGGACCTCGGCGCCGTGCGGCTCATCCACAAGATGTACCCCGGTCTGGAAATTCACGGCTCGACCCAGATGACCGTGCACGACGAGCGCGGTGCCCGCGTGCTGCGCGACCTGGGATGTGACCGCGTGGTGCTCGCGCGCGAGAATACCCTGGACGACATCCGCACCATCCGGCGCGCGGTCCCGGAGCTGGTGCTCGAGAGCTTCGTCCACGGCGCGCTCTGCATTGCGTACTCCGGACAGTGCTACATGTCCGGCATGATTTCGGAACGCAGCGCCAACCGCGGCTCCTGCGCCCAGTCGTGTCGCAAGGACTACGTCCTGGCGGATACGGCTACCGGCGCGGAGCTGGACCGCGGCTACCTGATCTCCGCCCGGGACCTCGGCGCGTGGGAGCATCTCGCCGACATCGCCGACGCCGGCATCCATACGCTCAAGGTCGAAGGCCGCAAGAAGAAACCCGAATACGTCGCGACTGTGACGCACGGCTACCGCGAGTTTCTCGACCGGCTAGCCGCGGGCGACTCACGTCCGCCCACACCCGCCGAAGTCCAGCCGCTGGTGCAGATCTTTTCGCGCGGCTTCACCGGCGGGATGTACGGCGGCCGCGCGGGGCGGGACTACGTGACCCGCACCCAGCCCGACAACCGCGGCGCGGTACTGGGCGTCGTGATCGGGCGGGGCCGAGAGAAGGACGAGCTGATCGTGTCGGTCTCGCAGCCGATCCAGCGCGGCGACGGACTCGGCTTCGAGCATCCCGAAGGCCCAGACAAAGGCAACCGCGGCTTCGGCGTCCGCAGCGTCCGGACGATCAGCCGTGAGCACGGGAAAGTCCGTCAGGCCATCCAGCCGGCGGAGGATATTCCGGCCGGCTGGACCGTGGTGCGCTCCGCCGAAGCCGCGCTACTCGCCCGCGCACGTGAGAGCTTTGCCACCGTTCCCTCCACGGGAACACCCGAGCGTACTCGAGTGGATGTCAGGGCACTGGGTGCCGCCGGCGAGCCACTCACGCTCATCTGCCGCACTGAGGGGGGTGCCGACGAGGTGACCGTGAAGAGCACCACCGCACTCGCGCCCGCTACCCGCCACGGGCTCGACGAACGGCGCCTCCGCGCCCAGCTCGGCCGCCTCGGCGAGACCTCGTTCACCCTGGGCGACCTCGATGTTTCCGGCCTCGCGCAGGATCTCTTCGTTCCGGTCAGCGTCCTCAACGATCTGCGGCGGCAGGCAGTCCGGATCCTGAGTGGGCACCTGGAACGGGACAGTCGTGTCCGCCACGAGGAGCGCGGTCGCGCGATCGAGGAAGCGATCGCGAGCGTGACGCAGAGCATCGCTCCCGACGTCCTCACGCCACGGGGGGGGCTCGTCGCCGAAGTCTGGCGTCTCGAGGATGCTCTGCTCGCGGCAGAAGCAGGTGCCGGCGAGATCTCGCTCGACTTATTTCTCCGTCATCCGATGCCTCCGGTCGCGCGCGTCAAGCATCTCGCCACCGAGCTGTCGCAGCGGGGGGTCACACTCCGACTCCGCACGCCTACCATCGTCCGGCCCGCCGACCGCAAGCACGTCGAGAAGTGGCTCGCCCTCGGCACACCGCTGGTCAGTGGGCACCTGGGGATGGTCGCCGATCTGGCGGGGGCCCAGGGACGCGACGTGGTCGCGGATTACGCCGTCAACGTCTTCAACCAGCACAGCGCGGCCGAGGTTTTCCGGCTCGGCGCGCGTCGCATCGTGCTGTCGGTCGAGCTGACCGGCGATGAGATGGCGCAGGTGGCGGAGCCATGGGGGGGCAACGGCTTCGAGGTGTTCGCGTACGGTCGCCCCGAGGGAATGACGCTCGAGCACTGCGTGTTGTCGGCGGCGTTCGACCGCGAGGTCGCCACCTGCCGTGACCTCTGCGTGCAGAAACATCCGAATGTCGCGCTCACCGATCCCGCGAGTTACGTCTTCCCGGTGGCCACGGATTATGCCTGCCGCAATCGCCTGCTGCATTCGCGTCCGGTGGACGGCTCCGCGTACCTGCCGGAGCTGTGGCGCGCCGGTTTTCGCAACTTTAGGCTGGTGTTCAACGTCCCGGGCGATCCCGTCGCGCGGGTGACGGCCGCGTATCGCGCGTCGCTCGATGCCTTGGCCGAAGGTCGCGCGCCCGATCCCGGAGCAGTGCGGGCGGTGACGGGTCGGGAGTATACGCGGGGCCATTTCGCCCGCGCCGTGTGATGCCATCAACGAGGACGGGATTATTTGTTCTACGAGCGGGCCGCGCGATTGATCACGCGCGACTGAACCCGTACCACGCCACTCCACCCGCAATCGAGACACCAGCGGTGCTCGACCGCGGGCAGTAACACCCGCAACAGCGAATGCTTGATGAGTGCGAGCCGTGCGCCGCAGCGGGGACAGGCGCGCTTTGCGGGCAGCATGAAATAGACGAACGTCGTGACCAGGGCAGCGCGCAGCACTACGGTCGCAAACAGCACGACCACGATCAGCATCTTACGCCGCCTTCTCCTGCACGAACGCCGCGATGCGCCGCTCCAGCTCGGCAAGCTCGACTGGCTTCACGAGCACACGGTCGCGCGGCACCTCCGCGAGGCCGCGGCTGGCCAGGTGCGTGATGTCCCCCGACAGGAAGATCACCCGCTCGGCGAGGGCCGGGCGCTCCTGTTGCAGCCGCTCATACAGCTCGGCTCCATCCATCTTCGGCATCCGGAGGTCGGCGAGAATCACGTGCGGATCAAATCCCTCCTGGAGGCGCGCCAGCGCTGCCTCGCCATCCCCCGCATCGCGGATCTCGGCGCCGCGCTTGGCCAGGAATCGGCCCATCGGCCTGCGAATCAGCTCCTCATCATCGACCAGCAGCACCCGAATCCCGGCGAGGCTCTTCGCCGCGGCGGGGGGCGCCGGGGCGGGCTGCGGCGCGGCCGCCGGGGCGGTCGGCACCGCCTCGCGCGTACTCGGCAGCCACACGAGAAAGCTGGCGCCCCCTCCCGCCCCTCGGGGCTCCGCCCCCTTCACCAGGTCGAGCTCCCCCTCCGCTTCCCGGACCAGTTGCCGCGAGATGTACAGGCCGAGGCCGGTGCCGCGGATGCCCTTGGTGCTCGCGAAGGGGCGGAAGAGCCGCTGAGCGATTTCGAGGGCCACGCCGGGGCCGTTGTCCGTGACGGTGACGCAGACGCGGCTCCCCGTGTCGTCGATGAAGCTGTCGACGTTGAGGTGCCGCGGCGGCTTCACGCCGCGCAACGCGTCGAGGGCATTGCTGAGCAGATTGACGATGACCTGTTCCAGGCGATTGGCATCGCCGACGACCGTCGGCAGCTCGGGATCGAGCCGCCCGCCGATCGAGATCTCGTCGATGGTGAAGCGATAGGACACGAGGTCGATGGCGCTGCGCACCACGTCGTTCATGTTCACGGTCGCACTGCGCTTTTCACCCGCGCGCACGAACCGCAACAGGCCCCGCAGCAGCTTCGCGGCACGCTGCGCCTGCCGCAGGATGCTCTGCATTTCGTTACGCTGTTCCGCCGGCAGGTTGCCGTCCGCCAGCCGCAGCTCGGCGTGGCTGGCGATGGCCATCAGCGGATTGTTCACCTCGTGCGCCACGCCGCCCAGCAGCTCGCCCGCAGCCGCGAACCGGCCCTGCTCCTCGGCCCGGTCGCGCAACACGCGCGTCATATGATTGAAATGGGTCCCGACTGTCCCCAGCTCATCGTCCCGGGACACCGGGACCTGTGTACTCAGGTCGCCGTCCGAAACGCGCCGGATGGCGCGCTCGATTTCGGTGAGCGGCGTCCAGATCCGCCGTCGCACGATGAACAGCGCGACCGGCAGCAGCACCGCGCCGACAATGAGCACGACCACCGCCATTGCCGAACCAAGATTCCCCGTCAGCGCGAGTGTCACCGCCGCGCCGTACACCATCGCCGCGACGACGACGCCCACAATCAGCACACGAAGGCTACTAGACGGATTGCGCGACACGGCCTAATCTCCCCGTTCCCAACTCGCACCAAGGTACAATCAATGCGTTCGTTGAGCATCCTCCTGACATTCGGCGTCCTCGGCGTGCTCGCGTGCTCCCACGGCCCGGCCCCCACCCGTCAGATACCACCCGCCCAGGCGCATCAGGATACCGCTCGCGCCGCTTCGGGCGGGGGCGGGGGCGGGGGGGGACGTCAGCAGGCGCCCGACGCCGCCGCTCCGAAACCCTACAACCAGGTCATCACCGCCGGCGCGATCACCGACGCCGGTGTGTTCACCGTGCATCGCGTCGGCGAGAAGCTCTTCTATGAGATCCCGAAAGCGATGTTCGGCCGCGAGTTCCTGATGGTGGCCGACCAGCGCGGAACGATCCGCGGCGTGCGCTATGCGGGAGAAGAGATCAGCAACCGCATCGTCATGTGGGAACGGATGGGGAACAAGGTCTTCCTGCGCATCGTGTCCTATGCGATGCGCGCCGACAGTACGCAGCCGGTCGCCCGCGCGGTTCGGCTGTCCAACATCGCGCCGATCATCATGAGCTTCGACGTCGCGTCGTGGCACACGCCCGACAGCGCCGCGGTCATCGAAACGACGAAGCTCTTCACGACCGACGTCGCGGAGCTGAACCTGCACCAGTTGGGCATGCGGATTCGCCGCATGGATCCGTCGCGCTCCGTGGTCGATCGTGCGCGGTCGTTCCCGCGCAACGTCGAGGTGAGCGCGCTCCAGACCTTCGAGGTCGACTCGGTACCGGGTCCCGCCGGCGCCCCGCCGAACCGGTCGCTCAACTCGATCACGATGTTGATGAACTACTCGATGGTGCTGCTGCCGGACAAACCGATGATGGCCCGGCTGTGCGATGACCGCGTTGGCTATTTCAATCTCTCGTTCGAGAATTACGACGACGATCGTGTCTCGGGCGCACGCCGCTGCTTTATCAAGCGCTTCCGGCTCGAGCCAAAGGATCCCACCGCCGCCGTTTCCGATCCCATCCAGCCGATCGTCTGGTACATCGATCCCGCGACGCCCGCCAAGTGGGTGCCGTGGCTGATCAAGGGCGTGGAGATGTGGGAGCCGGTGTTCCGCGCGGCTGGTTTCAGCAACGCCATCACGGCCAAGGTCGGGCCGACGGATGACGC
>Ga0193711_1000018_pt1 | contig 39801 bp, 38 predicted proteins | sample H3m2metaG_FD_144922 | JGI IMG/M metagenome (GOLD analysis project Ga0193711, IMG submission 144922) | Soil microbial communities from a riparian zone of the East river system, Colorado, United States - H3m2 | ecosystem: Environmental > Terrestrial > Soil > Riparian zone | place: USA: East River...
TGAACGAGTAGACGACGGACGCGTACTGCGACTCGGACCAGTGGAGCTCGAGCTGCAGCGTCGGCGCCAGGATGCTGAGGACCTGGCGGTCCATGTAGTTGATCGTGGTGACGACGAACAACAGGGCGCAGATCGTCCAGCGATAGCTGGGGGCTAGGGGTTGGGGGTTGGGGACTGGGGGGTTGAGCGTCACGATGAACTACAAGCTACTTTCAGGATTGAGGCCATGACTACTCGCCGAGAGTTTGTCGCAACTAGTGCTGCACTCCTGCTGCCCTGGCAATCGGCGCCAAAGCTGCCTTTGGGCTTCTCCACCCTCGGCTGCCCCACCTGGCCCTGGCCCAGGATTCTCGACTTCGCCGCCGAGCACCGATTCGCGTCCATCGAGCTGCGCGGCATCCTGACGAACATGGATCTCACGAAGGTGCCCGAGCTCGCGCCCGAGCATGTCGGCGAGGCGAAACAGCAGCTCAGGGCGCACGGACTCGCCGTTTCCTGCCTCGGCGCGTCAGCGAACATGCACGACATGGACCCGGTCAAGCACGCCGCTCAGCTCGACGAGGCGCGCCGCTTCATCGATCTGGCCGACGCGCTCGGCGCACCCTATGTGCGCGTGTTCGGCAACGAGTACGTCGCCGGTGTGCCACGGGATGAGATGCTCGCGCACATTGCCGGCGCGCTGCACGGCCTGGGCGAGTATGCGCGCACGAAGGGCGTCACGGTACTCATCGAATCGCACGGCGCCTTCACCGACTCGCCCGCGTTGCTCGAGATTCTCCAGAAAGCCGACTCACCCAACGTGGCGCTGCTCTGGGACGCGCATCACACCTTCGTGTCGGGCAAGGAGCAGCCCGAGGACACGGTGCGGCAGCTGGGACGCTACATCCGGCATACCCATCTCAAGGATTCCGTCGCCGCCGCCAACGACCGGCGCTACGTCCTCACCGGCACCGGTGACGTGCCCGTGAAACGACAGATCGCGGCGCTCGCGAAAACTGGCTATCGCGGGTTCTACAGCTTCGAATGGGAGAAGCGGTGGCACGCGGAGATCGAGGAGCCGGAAATCGCGCTCGCGCAGTATGCCGATGTTGCTGGGGGATATCTGCGGGAGGTTCAACACTCTAAAGAGTGAGCCCAGGAGATCACTGCGCTTAAGCGCAGTGCCTTGTTGGGCCCACTCTTCAGAGTGTGGACAATCGAAAGAAGTGATATCCTCGTGTTTCCATTTGTGTTCAACACTCTAAAAGAGTGAGCCCAGGAAATCACTGCGCTTAAGCGCAGGAGTTGACCTGCGATTGACTGTCGGTCCTCACCGTTCAGCATGGCAGCTCACAGGATCTATTTCCATCTGACATGGTCGACGCATCGGCGCATGCCGATGATCGATGGCCCAACGCGCACCTTTCTGGACGAGTTCTTCCGACGGACGATGATTAAGGAAGATGTTACCCTCGTAGCACTCGCGTTCTTGCGATCACATGTCCATCTACTCGTTCGGTGTGGGACGCGCATCGATCTGGGGCACTTGGCTCAGCTGTTGAAAGGCGGAAGCAGTTACGCCGCGAGCCGTCACCTCGACAACAAACTCGGGTTGCGATGGAACCGGCAGTATTCAGTCACGAGTGTGAGCCCAAAGCTGCTGCAGGCTGCGATCGACTACATCGAGGGTCAGAATCAGAGGCACCCCACTGAGAAGGTCACACTCTAAAAGAGTGAGCCGAGGAATCACTGCGCTTAAGCGCAGTGCCTTATTGGGCCCACTCTTCAGAGTGTGGAACATCTGAGAGGCTCATTGGCTACTCTTCCCTCCCAGCCCTTCCCACAATCCCTGCAAATACGTCGCACCTAGCGCTCGATCATACAGTCCATAACCGGCGCGCCCGCGCTCGCCCCAAATCATGCGTCCGTGGTCGGGGCGCATCGGTCCGGCGAAGCCGGTGTCGCGCAATGCCCGCAGTACGTCAGCGAGTTTTACATCGCCCGAGGGGTGAGGCGTCTCGTGGAACTTTCGCTCGCCGGTGATGCGCACGTTGCGGCAGTGCGCAAAGTGGATACGGGGGCCGAGCCGCCGCACCATCGCCGGCAGGTCGTTCTCGGGGAGGGCGCCGAGCGAGCCGGTGCAGAACGTCACGCCATTGGCGGGGCGGTCAACGAGCTTTGTGAGTCGCTCGAGATCGGCGCCGCGGCAGATGATCCGCGGCAGCCCGAAGATGGGCCACGGTGGATCATCGGGGTGAATCGCCATCTTGACGCCCGCTTGCTCGGCGACGGGGACGACGCGCTCGAGGAAGTAGGCGAGATGATCCCACAGCCGTTCCGCGTGCACCGCGCGGTACGCCTCGCGCAGCCCGCGTAGCTCGCTTGCATCATAGGTCGCAGCCCAGCCGGGGAGATCCCCGGTCCCGCGCCCGATGTCCACGCGGGCGAGCGCTTCATCGTCGTAGGCAAGCGCGGTCGATCCATCGGGCAGCGGCATCGCAAGATCGGTGCGCATCCAGTCGAACACGGGCATGAAGTTGTAGCACAGCACCTGCACGCCCAGCTCGCCTATGGTTCGAACGCTCTCGCAGTAGTTCGCGATCAGGCGGTCCCGCGTCGGCCGCCCGAGCTTGATGTCTTCGTGGACCGGAATGCTCTCCACGACGGCGAGCTTAAGCCCTGCCTCCGCGATGTCGTCCTGCAGCTGCGTGACCCGACCCTTGGGCCACGCGTCGCCGACCGGCACGTCGTATAGCGCGCTCACCACACCCTGCACGCCGGGGATCTGGCGGATGTGTGCCAGCGGGATCGGGTCTGTGGCCCCGAACCAGCGGAAGGTCATGTACATCGTTGCAATGTGCGAAGCTCGGCACGTTACGCAACCGGCCTGCCTGGACTCTTTAACAGATGGCCGCCGACCTTACCGTAATCGTCCCCGCCTATAACGAGGCAGCGAGCGTGGCTGACACGATTCGCAGCCTGCAGGCGCAGACCGCGCCGCCGCGTGAGATCATCGTCGTGGACGACTGCTCCACCGATGGAACCGGCGACGTGGCCCGCGCCCTGGGGGTCACGGTCGTCCGCCCTCCGTCCAACACCGGCTCCAAAGCGGGAGCCCAGAGCTTCGGGCTCACGTACGTGCGCACCCCGCTCACCGTGGCCATCGACGCCGATACCGTGCTCGCCCCCGACGCCATCGAACTCCTGCTGCCGGTGTTCGACCGGCCGCGCGTGGCGGCGGCGTGCGGATTGGTGTTGCCGCGCCACGTGCGCAGCATCTGGGAGCGCGGGCGGTACATCGAGTACCTGTTCGCGTTCACCTACTACAAGCAGGTGCAGGAGTGCTACGGCAAGCCGCTGATCTCGTCGGGGTGCTTCTCGATGTACCGGACGGCGTTGCTGCGGGCCCAGCAGGGGTGGTCCAACCGAACGCTCGCCGAGGACATGGATTTGACCTGGAGATTTTACCAGGCCGGCTATGAGGTGCGCTTCGTCCCTGAGGCGGTGTGCTATCCGATCGAGCCCCACACTTTCCGCCTGATGGGCACGCAATTGCGCCGCTGGTCGCACGGCTTCGTCCAGAACGTGAAGCTCCATTGGCGCGGTTTGCTCCGTGTGCCGTTTCTCCGCTCCGCCGTAGCGGTAGCGTTTTGGGACGCGACGATTGCGGCGGCGCTCTATCTGGTGCTGCTCCCCGTCCTCGCTCTCGTACTCAAGAGCCCCTGGGTGCTGCTCGGCTATCTCATCGATGCCCCGGTCGTGCTGGTGCCGGTGTTGGTCGGCGCCACGCGACGCCGCGAAGTGCTCCGGGCGTTGGCGAGCGTTCCTGCGTTCTTCGTGCTCCGCACGGTCAACGCGGTGTTCTTCCTCCGCGCGGTGTGCGCAGAGCTGGTGTTCGGTCGTTCGCTGCACGTGTACGAGAAGGGGCACTGAGATGACAGTCGGCGTGCCGGGCACCGGGATTGGCGGAATGTTCTATTTGGTCAGCGCGCTCGCCATGCCGCTCCGCCAGGCGTATCGGTGCGTGCGGCGTCGGCCGTCGTTCGCCGGGTGGCGCATCGTTGCCGCGCAGACTGCCATGGCCGGCGCGATCCTCGCCGCCATATGGGTGACGGGGTGGCTCGTCGGGATCGCGATCACCGCATCCTCGAGGCTCATCGCTCCACCCCATCTGCTCGCGGGCGCACACCCAGGCAACGTATTGCGCACGGCCGCGCTCGTTCTCTCTGCCGCAACCCTCGCGGCGGTTCTCCTTGGCGTCGAGCTGCTGCGCCTCTGGGTCCATCGGGGGGCGCGGAGGGCGCAGACGGCGGGGGAAGCGGGATCGAGGCAACAGATCAGAAGGGTGGCCGCACTCGTCCTGCTCGCCTTGGCGGCGGACGGGACGGACACGGTAGCCGCACAGGACACCAGCGCGCTCGCTCGCCGTCTCGCTCGAGCGGACGCCGCGTTTGCGTCGGGAGATGCGACAACTGCCGCGCGTGAGTACGCGGCGGCGCTGACGGTCGATCCCGAGAACTCGCGCGCGACCTATCGTCTCGCCGACCTGACCAAGCGGCATGACCCGCTCGAGGCGTTACGGTTGTTCCGCCGCTACGTCGCCCTGGAGCCGTCCGATCCATGGGGCTATATGGCCCTGGGCGACGCCCTCGCATGGTCTGGCAGTTACGGTGACGCGTTGCGCTCGTACGATGATGCGCTCCGGCTCGCGCCCGACGAGCGCGACGCCGTCATCGGTCGGGCGCGCGTCCTCGCCCGCGCGGGGCGCACCGATGCTGCCGTCGCCGGCTATCGGCACTGGCTCGACGCGAACCCCAGCGACGCGGAGGCATGGGGCGAGCTGGGGCGCCAACGGCTGCGACAGGGTCGGGAGCGGGATGCGGCGCGGGCATTCGAGCGTGCTCAGGCGATTGCGCCGGACCCGACTGTTGCCCGGCGACTTGCCGTGGCGCGAGCGGCAGCCGCGGCCGCGATCACACCCCTCGCGAGCGGCACCCACGACTCGGACGGAAACACCACGCTCCGGCTGGGCGGTACGGCTGAGCTCGGGTCTTGGGGACCGATGCGGCTGGGCCTGACCGCGAGCCGGACGTCGATCGGAGATGGCGTGACGAGCACCGGGCGCCAAGACCTCACCCTCGGCACGGCGTGGCGGCCCGGAGCGGCGTGGCAAGTCCAAGCGAGCGGTGGAGCGAGCCGGCTCGACGCCGTCGCTGGACGAAATGCGACGATTCTGCCGACCGGCCAGCTGCGGGCGCGCTGGCGAGTTCCCGGGGCAGGGCCGATCCTCGACCTGAGAGCGCGGCGCGACGTACTGGACGCGACCCCGCTGCTTGCGGCGAACCGTGTGCTGCGCACGGAGCTCGGCGCCACGGTCGAACTGCCCTTCGCCCGCGTCTTCAAGCTTCGGGGGATTGGTCGCTCGGTGGCCCTCAGCGACTCCGCTGAGGTCAACCATCGGACGACGCTCGCCGGGATGGTGGCGGTTCCCGTGACGCCCAGCGTCGAGGTGTCAGCCCAGTTCCACACCATTCGCTTCGCTCATCCGACTACCGCCGGCTACTTCGCGCCACGTCTTGTCCAGGTCGCCCAGGCGGGATCGTACCTGGAGTTCGAAACGGCACAGGGGATCCTGTTGGTCTTCGACGTCGGAGCGGGGGTGCAGCGGGTCGCCGAGCAGGGCGCAGCCATCGGCCCATGGGGCCGCGCGTTGCGCCTGTACTCGCTCATCGTCGTGCCGCTCGCGGTAGGGCGCGATCTCCGGCTCGAGTTCGACGGCGAGCAATCGGCATTCTCAAACGAGGTCGCGACCCCGGGGGGGGCACAGTGGCGGTACATCTCGGCGACGATGTCGTTACGGTGGGCGCTGGACTGAGTCACGCAGCGCGGCCTCGACGCCGTCCCGCGCGAGGATCGCCATCCAGCGTTCAGTCGTGGTGACGAACTCCGGAATGCGCGCTGCCTCACCCAGCGTCTCGAAGGAGGCCCGCGTGAACGTCAAATGCGCCGCAGCTGCGAGGGACAATCCTGGTGCAGGACGGCGGACGATGACCGGCACCACGCGAATCCGAAACTTCTCTTCTTGATTCGTTGCGATGACGCGCCACTCGTGCTCGAGCCACGGATTGGCGAACCGCTCGAGCACCTGGTTTGCGAACGCGCGTGCGTCATCCACCGGGATATCCGTCGCTGGGATGATCTCTTCGAACAACAGCCGCTTCATGAAGGGACCGAGCAGCGGATGCGCGGTGGCTTCGCGTACGATGCGGACGCCGGCTAGAGCCGCGAGCGGTGCGGTCGCGGTGTGCACCGCGTTGAGCAGGCGCAGCTTGCGCTCGCGGTAGAAGGTGATATCGGGTGCGAACACGACATTCTCTCTTTCAATCGGAAACACGGTCCGCAGCTCCGCGGGATCCGCCTCGATGGCCCACAGGGCGTAGGGCTCGGTCACGGTGAGCAGCGCGTCGCCGTAGCCGAGCGTCGCCTCTTGGCCCGCGGTGACGATCCGGTCGACGAGCGACGAGCAGAAGCGCACGCGTGCTTCGAGCCAGTTGCGAAAGCGGTTGTCGTACTTCCTCGCCATGTCGTGAACCATGGCCGCCAGGCGCGGTCCGTTGTCTGGGACCAGCTCGGTCGGGATGACGAACACAGGTGGCGCATCCGGTGCGCGCGTGAATCGCGCGTGCAGCGCATCCGTCAGCCGGCCCGGGAAGGGTGCGTCGCTCCGGAACCCCGCTTCCGAGACGTTGCTAATGATCACCTGAATCGCAGGGTTCGCCGCGACGTCGCGCACCACGTTCCATTGATCGTCCGCGGCGAGCGCGCGCGAGATCGCACCGATCAGGCCAACCCGTTCGACCGGCGCGCCGCCGGATAGGCCGCGCTCGATCAGGGTGAACAGCCCGTCCTGGGCGTTCAGGGCACGGGCGCGGGGCGCTCCTTCTGTCGTACTCTGCACGACGACGATGCGACCGGCGCGCGCGCCGGTGCGGTTTGCTGTGTCGACCGCGGCCACGCATAGCGCGCGCAGCAGCATCCCGCTGCCGAACTGGAGAATGCGCTCGGGCAACTGATCGCGGGCGTAGCCGCTTGCGGGCCACAGCGCGGCGGTCAGGAGGGGAAGCACACCGGATAAGCTACGGCTCTGGCGCCGGCCCGATATGTAACGCCACCATCCTCCACCCGAGCGGCCCACCGCGCGCGTACACCGCGGTGTACCGCCGCCGCGTGAGACTCGTGCGGCCGTTGAACGTCCACGACCATTCTGCTAATCCGGTCACGACGCCGGCCCGCGGTTGCACCCTCACGTCGCTCGTCCGGAAGTAGTGAATCTGAAATCCCGGCTGGGCAGGTCCGACATCGGCCATCTCGCCTTTCTTGTCCTTGACGCGGCCGTTGCCGCCCGTCACCACAAGACTGTCGTCGAACAACTTGTTCGCCAGTGCCGTGTCGTTGGTCGCGTAGCTCCGTGCCCACGCGCTATCGAGATGGCGCAGCGTGTCGTTCGGCGTTTGTGCTGTGCCGCGTTGCGGAAGAACAACAATCACCAGTGCGATCGAGAGATGTTGGATCATGACTCCAATGCTAACGAAGGTTTCTCACGACCGCTCGGACCTTCTCCGCATCCTTCACGCTGAAATGCACCTCGCGCACGCCGGTCTGGTGCACGAGCCGAGCGACGTTGTTCGGGTTGATGCCGCCGCCGGGCAGGATCTCGATCCGCCCCTTCGCCTGAACGACGAGCCGGCGAATCTCCTCGGCGCCCTCCGGCGCCGTCGACGCGCCACCGGACGTCAGCACGCGTTCCACGCCGAGGCTGATGAGCCGCTCCAGCGCTTCGGAGCGATCCGGGAAGACGTCGAATGCACGGTGGAAAGTCACAGGGAGCGGCCGAGCGGCGGCGATGAGGTCGCGCGTGCGATCGAGGCGCAGATCTCCTGTCACGATGCCGTGCGCGCCCGCACTCCTGGCTCGAGAGATTTGCTCGAGCATCGTGCGATGCTCTGCATCGGTGTAGACGAAATCGCCCGCGCGCGGACGCACGAGGACGAACACCGGAATAGGAAGTTGAAATTGAAGGAGTTTTAGGTCGGGAGTCGTACCGCCGTGGGCGAGGTCGGTGCAGAGCTCGAGGCGGTCGGCGCCACCCTCGACGGCCGCAAGCGCGGCTTCCAGCGATTCCACGGCGCCTTCGATCAGAATCGGCATCCGAAACAAGTTATATTATCCTTACATGGTCTTCTCCAAAGTCTTGACCCCCATCGGTGAACTGGTCCTCACAGCCTCCGACGCCGCGCTGACCGGCGTCTTCTTCCCGACCTCGCGTCGCGGGCCCGCCCCGACGCACCAGGCCGGTTGGGAGGAAGCCGGTACTGAAGGGCCCGCCGCCGAGGTGCTCACGCGCGCCCGGCAGCAGCTCGGGGAATACTTCGCCCGCACGCGCACGACGTTCGACTTGCCGCTCGAAGCCCTCGGCTCGGCATTCGAGCACCGCGTCTGGAACGCGCTGCGCCAGATCCCCTACGGGACGACCACCAGCTACGGCGCGCTAGCCAAAAGCCTGGGCGACAAGCACGCCACCCGTGCCGTCGGCCTCGCGAACGGCAAGAACCCGATCCCGATCATCGTCCCTTGCCACCGGGTGGTGGGATCAAAGGGGGAGCTGACGGGCTTCGGCGGGGGATTGGATACGAAACGCTGGCTGTTGGAACATGAAGGGGCACTAATGGAGCTCGGCGCGTAGGGTGCGGCTAACCCCGGGGCGGTGCCCCGGGGTTAACGAGGTTGTTTTTCTAGCTGATCTAAGAACCCCGCCTGTCCCTTCAGAATCTTCTTTCGAGCGTCAGCCAATCCGAACCATGCCGCGCGATCGACCTCCGGATACTCGCGCCCTTTGAACGCGAACGTGTTACTGCGCACCCGCGCCGGATCGGCATCGCCCTCCACGGCCCACGCGTGCACGATCTTCCCGCTCGGCTGCTTGAGCGGCTTCAACGGGACGAACTCGCCCGATGCCGTAAGACTCGTTTCTTCCGTGAACTCACGCTTGGCCGCGTCGAGCGGATCCTCGCCCGGCTCGAACTCGCCTTTGGGAATCGACCAGACGCCGTCGTCTTTGCGGACCCAGAACGGGCCACCGGGATGGACGAGAAAGACTTCCACCGCGCCGTTTGTGACGCGGTAGAGAAGAAGCCCAGCACTGGTTTTTGGCATTCGGGGCGAGGACTACTTGTGGCGGTAGACGATCCGTCCGCGGGTCAAATCATACGGTGACAGCGCGAGTGTTACGCGATCACCCGCCAATACGCGAATCCGGAATTTGCGCATCTTGCCCGCAATCGTCGCCAGCACGGAATGGCCATTGACCAGCGTCACCCGGAACGTGGAGTTGCGGAGCAGCTCTGCGACCGTTCCTTCCATTTCCAACGCCACTTCTTTCGTCACTGCGTAGGCTCCTGAGGTGCATCGCGCTTGCCGCTGCGACGCTCCACAAATGTGCGATGACCGCAAGGGCAGTACTCAACCATGCGCCCGAGGCGATCGGTTCGAAATTCGAGGTATTGATGACAGGCGGGACAACGTGCCGGCCCGCGATCGACGACGAGTGGACTCCGCGCCGCTGCGCGATTGCTGCTAATTGCGGGACGCCGAGCGGATGCGATGCATGCCGTGTGACCCAGCGACTGCATCGGGAGCGATTCCGTAGACGACGGCATGACCGCACGTGCAGAGCGCGGTGTGTGGAACCGCCGCGGGCGGCGCACCGACACTTGGCGACCGATATGTAGTTCCGGAGGGGTCGGCGATGAAGCCGCCACAGAGATGACAATGAATGGTAGGCATCGCGCAAGGTAGTCGAGCGGACCTCGAAAAGCGAACTTTGGTGTCGCATTGAGCACGAACTAGTTTTCGCGAATGCTCCTGCACGCGCTCGTCACTACATCCAACCAAGTCGCGGCCACCTCCGGCCGTCTCGCAAAAATCGCACTTCTCTCCGATCTGCTGAAGCAAGCGAGTCCCGACGAGATCGAGCTGGCGATCCCGTATTTGTCGGGAACGATTCGCCAGTCGAAGATCGGAGTGGGATGGGCGACGCTGCAGAAGTCCAAGACGCACGTCGGCACGTCGGCACGTCTGCAACTGCGTGATATCGATGAGACTCTCGAAAAGATCGCGACAACGTCGGGCAAAGGCTCGGCCGCCGAGAAACAGCGTCTGCTCACCGACCTGTTTTCCCACGCGACCGCCGACGAGCAGGACTTCTTGTTTCGCTTACTGACCGGAGAGTTACGGCAAGGCGCGCTCGAAGGAATCATGGTCGAGGCGCTCGCCAAAGCGCGCGAGCTTCCCGCGAGCGACGTGCGGCGCGCCATGATGCTCGCCGGCAACCTGGGCGCCGTGGCGAAGGGCGATCTAAAGAGTTTTGCGATCGAGTTGTTTCGACCCGTCAAGCCGATGCTGGCCAAGACCGCGAACGACGTCGACGAAGCGCTTGTCGAGCTGGGGCCGGCCTCGTTCGAGTACAAGCTGGACGGTATTCGGGCTCAGGTGCACAAGCGGGGTGACGAAGTACGCGTCTATTCACGAACCCTGAATGACATCACGGCAGAGGTCCCGAAAGTGGTCGCAGCCGTTCGCAAACTGTCGCCGCGCGAGTTGATCCTCGATGGCGAGGCGATCGTGCTCACAGCGGAGGGCAGGCCGCTGCGTTTTCAAGAAACCATGAAGAGACTCGGCGCCGCTGTCCCGTTCTTCTTTGATATCCTTTACATGGACGGGACGTCGTTGTTGGAGCAGCCGTACTCCGCGCGTACCAAACTGCTCCCCGACACGCACCGCCCGCCCCACATGGTCACATCAGACGCTCACGCGGCGAAGAGCTTTTTCGATGCCGCGATCGCCGCCGGTCAGGAAGGCCTCATGGCGAAAGGTCTCGAGTCGAAATACGAAGCCGGCCGGCGGGGCGGGACGTGGTTCAAGATCAAGAAGGCGAACACGCTCGATCTCGTGGTCCTCGCCGCCGAGTGGGGCCACGGCCGCCGGCTCGGCTGGCTGTCGAACCTGCACCTCGGCGCGCGCGATCCGAACGGCGGCTTCGTCATGCTCGGCAAGACATTCAAAGGGATGACGGACGAGTTGCTCGAGTGGCAGACGAAGCGCCTGCAGGAGATCGAGGTGCGCCGCGAAGGGCACATCGTCTACGTGCGGCCGGAGCTCGTGGTCGAGATCGCATTCAACGGCCTACAAGACAGCCCGCACTATCCGGGCGGCCTGGCACTCCGATTCGCACGCGTGGTACGATATCGGGACGACAAGAAGCCGGAAGAAGCGGACACCATCGAGACCGTCAGAAAGTTGCACAACACATGACACTCCTGCTCCTGGCGCTATTCCTTCAGTTCCCGCGCAGCCAGCACGGTTCCGTGACGCAGCGTGTCGGCACGACGGAGATCGCGATCTCCTACAATCGCCCCGTCGCGCGCGGGCGCGAGTTGTTCGGCACGCTCGTTCGCTGGGACCGCATCTGGCATCCAGGAGCTGACTCCGTCTCGACAATCTCGTTCAGCAACGACGTCACGATCGACGGCCACAGGCTTGCCGCGGGGCGGTACTCGCTGTGGGCCATTCCGGAAGCGCCGCCCAAGCCGTGGACCGTGATCTTCAATCGCGGCGTCGGCGGATGGCACACGAACTATCCTGGGGAATCGCAGGACGCGTTGCGCCTGACTGTGCCAGCGGAGACCGGCCCGCACATGGAGACCCTCACGTACTACTTCCCAGTTGTCGATGCGGATTCGGCGGTCCTGCGGTTGCAATGGGGAACGGTGGTCGTGCCGATGAAGATCAAGGCGACGCAGTGAAGGTCGGCAGGACCCTCTACGCCAAGAACCGCAAGGAATGGCGCTCGTGGCTCGCCAAGAACCACAAGTCCGCCGCCGAGATCTGGCTGATCTACTATAAGAAGGACAGCGGCAAGCCCCGCATTCCCTACAACGACGCCGTCGACGAGGCGCTGTGCTACGGCTGGATCGACAGCCTCCTCAAGCCGATCGACGCACACAAGTACGCACAGCGCTACTCGCCGCGAAAGAAGACCAGCAGGCTGTCCGACATGAATCGCGAGCGGGTGCGGCGGCTGGTCAAGTCGGGCCGCATGACCAAAGCGGGCTTGGCCGCGATCGAGCACACCGGCAAGGGCTCATCGAAGCTCCCTGACGACATCGTCGCACGACTCAAGCAAGACGCCGTCACCTGGCGCCACTTCCAGAAATTCCCGGCCTCGTACAAGCGAATTCGTGTCGGTTGGATTGCCGCAGCGCGACACCGGCGGGAAGTCTTCGAGCAGCGCCTGCGCTATTTTCTCAAGATGACGAAGCAGAATAAGCGGTTTGGGATGGTGCAGTGAGCCCCATCTCGTCCAGAAACATCGTCCCGCCCGCATCTCGGCCCGATCTGCGCTCGCAGCGGGTGAGAATCAGGCGATCGCACGCCCGCGTCATCCCAACGTAGAGCAGCCGCCGCGCCTCTTCGATCTCGTCTTTGATGTTGTTTGCCGCCGCCTGGTAGCCGGGGATCTCGTAGTCCTCGACGCCGACGATGTAGACGCGCGAAAACTCGAGCCCCTTGGTCGAGTGCAGCGTGAGGAGATTGACGCGATCGGGCGCGGCTTCGTCCCCATCGGATTTCGATAGCGCGACGCGCTCGAGCAAACGGTCGATGCCGCCCGCGAGGTCCTCACCCCTTGACCCGTCGAGCAAAGCCCTGAGTCGCGCAATTGCCGCCGGGTACCGCTGCACCGGATCCGGCTCCGCGCGCAGCTTGGTCATCAGCGCCCGGCCGCCGAGTCGCTGAATGACTTCGTCCACGGTCGGCAGCGCGCCGCCGCCGCGACGCTCGCGCTCCATCGCGTAGAACTCGAGTGCGTCGCTGTAGCGACCCAGTGTGTGAAACCGCGCCGTGTTGAACAGATTGGCCCGTTCGCCGGTCTTCGGACCCTCTTCAAGCGCGAGTGCCAGTCCGAGGTAGTCGAGCACGTTGGCGAGCACCGCCTTGCGCGCCCGCACCGCCCGTTGTTTCTCCAGCTCCCGGTACACCTGTGCCAACGTGACGGCGTCGTCGAGCGCATGATGGGCTCGGCCGCCATCGATTCCGAACCGGTGCGCGAGCTCCTCCTGGGTCGCCCGATCGCGCGACAACGAGCGCGCCAGGAGCAGCGTGTCATAGAATGCCAGGCTCGCCACGGCAACGTCACCCGCGGCCAGCCGCCTCAAGACCGGAATGTCAAAGTGCTGGCCGTTGTGGGCGATCAGGACATCCGAACCGACAAAGGCCAGGAACTGCGGCAATACGGTAGAAAACAACGGCGCATCTTTGACGTCCGCATCAACGTAACCATGCAGCTTCGACGCCCCCAAAGAGATCGGACGGAACGGATTCACCAGGGAATGGAACCGCTCCACGATCTCGCCGTTCACGACGCGCGCCGCGCCGATCTCCACCACGCCACAGGTCGCGACGTCGTTGTCGGTCGTCTCGAAGTCGAACGTGACGTAGCGCTCGAGCGGCGTGCCGATGTCTTTGGAATTCAGGAGCTGCAAGGCCTTGAACAAGACCAAAGCATCCGGCTTTACGTGCGTCGTGCGTGGTGCGTCGTGCGTGGGCGTGCTGGGCAGTCTTCGCAGCCCCGCGGCTGCAAGCATCCCCCGCAATGCAATCTCCACCCCAGCGCGTGGCTCGACCACGATGTCCTGTTCACTCGCAATCGCTTGCTCGAGCTGCTTCGCTAGTTCGACGGCTTCCGGAAGCGCGGCGGGATCCGTCAGCTCGTCGTGCCGCTCTTCGAGCACGTTCTTGAACGGGCCGACGCTCTGCGACAGGATCTCCTCGATGACGGCGGGCAAGGTCCCCTGCGAGCGGGGCAGGGCGCGCAGGTTCTCGATCTGGAAGATCAGGCGCCAGAGTTTCTTGGTATCGGGATCGTGGCGGGGCCGGCGCTGTGCGAGCGCCCGCACCTGCACCAGAAAGTCCTTAGACCCGATCGCCGCCTCGACCTCTTGGAGGAAGTGCTGCGACAACACGCTTTGCGCGAACGCATGCAGCGCCGCGGGATCGTCGGGGCTGCGCACCACGCGCAGCGCCGTCATGACATAGCCGATGACGGCGTCCTCCATCAGCGAGCGACCGCGCGCGAGGCGGCACGGGATGCCGGCGCGCAGCAGCCGCCCTTCCAGATACTCGCCGACCTTGTGCTTGCGATACAGGATCGCGTAGTCGCCCCACGGCTGGTGGTCTGTTACGAGATCCTCGAGCAGCCAGGACGCTTCGTCCTCTTCATCATGAAAAGAGTACGCGACGACTTCGTGCTCCGACTCCTTATCGGCGGTGAGCTGCTTCTGGAACAGCTGCGGATTCTGCGCCAACACGCGCCGCGCCATCTGGAAGATCTGACGTGAGCAGCGGCAGTTCTTGTCGAGGATGATCGGCTCGACGTCGTAATCGCGTTTGAACCGCACGAGCACGTACGGGTCGGCGCCGGTCCAGGCGAAGATCGACTGCTCGTCGTCGCCCACGGCAAAGAAGTTTCCATGCGGGTCCGCAAGCTTCTTCAGGAAATCGTACTGCACGGCGTTGACGTCCTGGAATTCGTCGACCAGGAGATAATCCCAGCGATCCGAGATCAACCCGGCGAGCGGCTCGGCTTTGGTGATCAGCTCGTCGAAGTCCACCATGTTGCGATGCGCCAGCCACGCGCAGTACTCGCGGAACAGCCGCGCCTCGTCCGGTTGCAGCTTGTAACCGTTGAGCCGATGCCGGCCGAAGCGATTCAGCATGCCGCCCCGCCGCTCCGTCGGCACGCGCAGCCGGCCGAGGACCACGTGCTGGTAGACCTCATCGGCGACACCGAATCCTTTTTTGAGACCTGCTGCTTCGGTGTGGTGGCGTAACAACGCGAGACACAGCGCGTGAATCGTCCCGCGCGTCACCGCCTCCGCTTTGTCGCCGAGCGTCTGCTTGAGCCGGCCGGCGATCTCCTCGGCGGCGCGGTTGGTGAACGTGACGGCGCAGATCCGGTGCGGATCGATCCCGTTCGCGATGAGACGCTCGATGCGGGCGATGAGACAAAACGTCTTGCCGGCACCCGGCCCCGCGACGACGAGCACGGGGCCGAGGGGCGCTTCGATCGCGCGACGCTGCTGAGGGAGGGGGGTGAAAGTCACTCGCCTATCATATTACAATTCTGATCGGCGGGAGAGGCGTTGCCCAATCGGCCCTCCGCCGGAACTCTACCTTCCAACAATGGGAGCTTCCCGTATGTCACAGTTTTCCGCAGTCCTCGTCATCGACATGGCGAACGATTTCGTCTATCCCGGCGGCACGATTGCCGACGCCGGCGGGCCCGAGTACCAGCAGCGGGCGCAAACCATCATTCCGCGGCTCACCACGCTCCTCGCCGCGGCGCGCTCGGCCGGCGTGCAGGTGATTTACGCGACCGATGCGCACACCCCCAAGGACAAAGAGCTCCGCAAATGGCCGCCGCATTCGATGGCCGGCACGCACGAGGCGGAGATCGTGGCCGAGCTGGCGCCGCTGCCGGGCGACGTGGTGTGGGGCAAGCAGACCTACTCGCCGTTTCTGAATCCCGGGTTCGAGCAGATGCTGGAGGAGCGTGGCATCACGAAGCTTTATATCACGGGTCTCCACACCGACTGCTGCGCACGTCACACGTCGGGTGACGCGTTCCAGCGCGGCTTCGATCTCGTGTGGGTGACCGATGCGATGCAGGCATTTACGGATGAGGCACACAAGGCGGGCATCGGTTACTTCGAGGCCTGGTACGCGATCGACCCGAAGAGCCAGCTAAAGACCGTGAGCGAGGTCGTGAAGGAGTGGAGCCAGACTCCCGTTCTTACCTGAAGAATACGAGCGACACGAGCACAAAGATCGGCAGTAGAATTCCAACGCTGTACCTCAGATAGCCGAAGAAGGACGGCATCTTCACCCCGTTCTCTTCGGCTATCGCTTTTACCATGAAGTTCGGCGCATTCCCGATGTACGTATTCGCACCCATGAACACCGCGCCGGTCGAAATCGCCGCGAGCAGCTTCGCTGCCTCTGGGTTCACGACCAGCGTTCCGATATAGGCCCCGTGGGGTGCGACGCCCTGGAGACCGGCGGCGCTCGCGGCGAACGCGAGATAGGTCGGCGCATTGTCGAGCACGCTCGAGAGCGCTCCCGATGCCCAGAAAAAGTGCCAGGGCCTGGTCAATCCGAAATCGGGTCTTTGCGCCCACGCGTTGAGCATTTCCAGTACGGGAGCCATGGTCGCGAAGATCGCGGCGAACAGCACCGCCACTTCGATGATCGGCGCGAACGTGAACGCGTTCTTGGCGCGCCGTTCGCCCGAGCCGGCGAAATAACCGAACAGCGCGAGCAGCACGATGAACACCTCCCGGATGTTCTGGCTCCACGGCTGCCCGGCCGCGGCGGCCCGCCCCGACACCACGATCGTGACGATGATGCCGAGCAAGACGAGCATTTCGACGCCGCCCGTGATGCGCAGCGGCTCGTGAATCAGCACCTCCTCGTGCTGCGAGCCCGGCAGCTCCTTCTCGTCCTTATTCAGCGCCCACTGGTCCCAGAGGTTGAAGACCACGAGCAAGATGCCGTTGATCATGAGCCACTGCGGCCACAGACGCAGCGTCCAGTCGAACGGCACGCCTTTGAGGTAGCCGAGCAGCAGGGGCGGGTCGCCGATCGGCGTGAGCAGGCCGCCGCAGTTGGCGACGATAAAGATGAAGAAGATGACGATGTGGGCGATGCGTTTGCGGCGCTTGTTGGCGCGGAGCAGCGGCCGGATCAACAAGACTGAGGCGCCGGTGGTGCCGAGCAAATTCGCGAGCACGGCGCCGATGCCCAGCATGCCGGTGTTGACGAGCGGCGTGCCGGCGAGCGAACCCTGAATATGAATTCCGCCCGTGACGACGAACAGCGCACCGATGACGACGATGAACCCGATGTACTCGTGGAACTTCTCGTGCAGCAGCTCGGGAGCGTGGATGCCCAGGTACAGGAGGATCGGTGCCGACACGAGCAACGCCACGAGCGCCTTGTTGCGGTTGTGATGCCACCAGTGCGGCGCGGCGAGCGGCGCGAGCGCGATCGCGAACAGCAGTGCCACGAAGGGCAGGGCAGTGACGAGCGGGAGCTCAGCGGCGAGCATAAGTTGGACCCATGCTGCTGATAGTGTTGGCCCTCGCGCAAGTCCCCCAAGGCCCGATTGAACTGCAGCCGGGCATGATCATCACGCAATCGGTGAAGGTGGTGCCCAAGACGTACCGCCTCACGGGTGCTCCGATCATCGTGCGGGGCGACAACATCACGGTCGACTTCCGCGGCGCCACGCTCGAGGGGATCGACCCCCAGGCGGATCCCGATCAGGCCCGCGACACCGCCATCGTGATCGATGGCGGCAGCAACATCCGCATCGTCAAAGCCCGTATCCGTGGATACAAAGTCGGTATCCTGGCGTGCGGCACGCGGCTGCTCACGCTGCGGAACAACGATCTCAGCAACAACTGGAAGCCTCGGCTTTTCAGTCTGGTCGAGCACGAGAGCCTGGTCGACTGGCTCTCATTTCATCACAACGAAAAGGATGAGTGGCTCAGGTTCGGGGCCGCGATCTATCTGCAGGACGTCAAAGGCGCGGACCTGCGCGGGAACCGCGCGGTCGGTGGCATGAATGGATTGCTGCTCGTGCGGACCGACGGCGCCATGATTCGCGACAACACCTTCTCGTTCAACTCGGGACTCGGCATCGGCCTGTATCGCTCGTCGGACGACACGATCATCCACAACGAGCTCGATTACAACGTCCGCGGCTACAGTCACAAGTTCTACTCGCGCGGGCAGGATTCCGCCGATCTGCTGCTGTTCGAGCAGAGCTCACGCAACCTCGTCGCGCTCAATTCGCTGACGCACGGCGGTGACGGTGTGTTCCTCTGGGCGGGCCAGACGACGATGGACTCGGGGACGGGCGGCGCGAACGACAACCTCTTCTACGGCAACGACGTCAGCTATGCGACGGCGAACGGCGTCGAGGCCACTTTCAGCCGCAACGAGATCATCGCGAACCGCGCCTGGGGCAGCGAGTACGGCGTGTGGGCCGGCTACAGCTTCCAGACCGAAATCGTCGGGAACGATTTCCGCGGCAACCGCACCGGCGTCGCCATCGAGCATGGCCAGGACAATGTCATCGCCAACAACCGCTTCGATCGCGACTCGACCGCGATCCGGTTGTGGGCGGATTCGATCGAGCCCTCCGACTGGGGCTATCCGAAGCATCACGACACCCGGAGCAGAAACTACCGGATCAGCGGCAACGAATTCAGCGGCACTCGCGCGATGCTGAACGTGCGAAACACGATGGGTGTGGATACGCTCGCGGTGATTAGTCGCCCATTGCCGCCGCCTTTTCTCGCCGCCTTTCGCCGCCCTTCGCCGCCCTTAGCAAGTCGTGATCGTTCCTCGATCATCGTCGACGAATGGGGACCGTACAACTGGGAATCGCCCAAGCTCTGGCCGGTCGACTCCACCCGCGCGGTGCCAATGCGCCTCGTGACGCTCGGTCCTTCCGGCCGGTGGCGACTCGTCTCACTGCGTGGGGTCGCGACGCTGTCGCGCGCGGCAGGGCGAATCGGCGATACGATCGGCGTCGTGCCGCGTCGTGATTCGACCGGCGATTGGGAAATACTGCTCGAATCCGGGGGCACGCGCTTCAGCTACGCGCGGTTCGAGCCGCGAATCGATTGGAGCGTGCGGTTCACGGACTCGTCCGGGGTAGCGAGCCCCGCGGCCGCGCCGCGGGGTGTACAGAGGCTCGATTTCATGTGGTACCGTCCACCGGCCGCGTACAAGGACCTGCCGCAAAGTCACTGGTCGCTGGAGGCCACCGGGACGGTGACGCTCCCGCCCGGCACCTACTCACTTCGCACGATCAGCGATGACGCCGTTCGCGTCTGGATCGACGGCACGCTCGCGATCGACGCCTGGACGGCGCACGAATCGCAGGTCGACTACGCACCACTCACGGCGGGGAAGCACGATCTGCGCGTCGAGTACCGGCAGGTGGATGGCTGGGTCGAGCTGCGGCTGGACATCATTCGCGGGTCAGAGCGGAGCGCTGGATCCCCAGGGCCACACTAGCCTCCTGCACCACCTTGTGCCCGATCGCGAGCGGCTCGGGCTCGGCGTACTCGATGTCTCCCTGAAACACGACGATCGTATGCCAGTCACCGGACAGCGCTGACCACCACCGCAGTCCCGCAAACCCTTCCTTATAGAGGGCGGCCGCCACGCGCTGGGTCTTTGCAAAGTCCCGGCTCGCCAAGACGTCCGGCCTGATGTCGTGCTTCACGAGGACAGCGGGATCGCACAGGTCGGCGAGCTTGAGCTTTCCCAGCCGGCCTTCGACGAGTGCCAACGGCTTGCCGGATTCGATCAAGTCTTTGCGATCGATCTTTTGGCCGCGGAAGCGCTGCAGCTTTTCCGCGACGGCATGAACAGCGGTCTCGGCGAGATAGACGACGAGCTTTTCGCTCAGGTCAAAGCGGCCCGACCCCTGGTTGGGGTAGATGTAGCTGGGAGAGAACGGTTCGCCGGGCTTCGCGGCTGGGTCCCACGGAAAAACCCGCCACCCCATCAGGCGAATGCGCCGGCCTTTTCAGCCTCGATCGCGGCGACAACTTCGGAGAGCCGCCCCTGCCGGATCACGTCGATGGGGCGGCGATCGCCAAGGTGCGCGTTGATGCCGCGCAGCCACTTGGCGATCGAGGCCACCTCGAGGAACCCTTCGAGCAGCGACACCACGGTGTCCAGGCCGACGAGCTGCTCCCAGTTCTGGCGCGCGGGCGCTTCGCCGCGCTTCCACCGCACTACGGCGCTGCGGTGCACACCCAGACTGCGCGCCAGGTCGGCATCGTCCGGGAAGGCGACCTTGGCGACATGGTAGGCCCGCTTTATCGAAGACTTGTTTGCTCGGATGCGTCTGGCCATTCACGCAACAATAATGTTGCGCGGTCTACCTGGCAAGGGCCGAGCGAATGAGCCGGGCGACTCGCTCCGCCGCCGGCGGATCCAGATTCGCGAGCACGATCACATCGTAGCCGCCCGGGAGATCACCTTCGACCGCGGCGTTGAGTCCCGGCGCGCCGCCCGCGATACCGACCATGCCCGCTTCGGGCGCGTTGGCGACCTTGTGCTTCCGCAGCGCGTTGAGGAATGCCAGCAAATCGTGCGCTGTCGAATAGCCACCACCTGCCGAGCTTCCTTTGCCAGGTAGAAAGTCGGTGTTGCGTTTGACTGGCGCATCCGGCGGTGCGTCTTGAGCGCCCCTCGTGTATCCGAGCGCCGTGTTCGCGGGCCAGCGATCGACCCGCCAGCTTCCCGTCTGGGTCATCCCGGCAGGCTCGTAGATGTGGCGCCGCACGTACTCGTAGTAGTTCTCGCCCGACAGCCGTTCGATGAGCAGCCCGAGCACGATGTAACCGGCATTGGAGTATTGCTGGCGGGACCCGGGCTCGAATTGCAGCGGCTCGTTCTTGAACAGCTCGAAATAGTCCTGCAACGTCACGACGTCGTGCCGTGTCTTGCCGGCTGGTGGCGCAAAGATGTTGCCCTGAATACCTGACCGATGCTCGAGGATCTGGCGGATTGTGACTTTTGGCGCGGCGTCCTGATTGGGATAGTCCGGCCAGGCTCGCGACAGCGAGGAGTCGATATTGAGCTTGCCGGCCGCGGCGAGCTGCCGGATGGCGATGCCCGTGAAGAGCTTGTTGATCGAGCCGAGGTTGAAGGAGGTTTCGAGATTGTTGGCCCGACCGGCTTCCCGGTCAGCCATCCCGTAGGCCCGTTCGACGAGCGGGGTGCCGTTTCTGGCCACCAGGATGACGCCGGAGAACTGTTGGGCGTTGGCGAGGCTGTCGACACGAGCCTCGGAGATTTGGACGACGGCCGCGAGGGCGAGGAGGGCGATCATGCTACAAGAGACGCCCCACGCGCTGAAAGCGTCGCGCGTGAGTAGTATTCCCGCAGCCCCCAGCACCAGAGAACCGCATGCCTGCGCCTATTCCTGCGAACACTCAGCATTACCTCGCCCAGCGCCTCGACGGCGCCCGCGACCTCTATCTCCTCGCCCTGGCCGTGGGGGAGCGAGACTCCGGCACAGGTCCGTTCGGCGCGATGATTCAGGAATCCCGGATGCATTTCGAAAGCGTGATCGTCGAAGCGCGGATGGCCGGGCTCGATACGACCGACATCAGCGGCATGCTCGGCAAGCAGCCGAAAGAACTCCTTGACAGTGTGAAGCCGGAAGTGCGGGAGCGGCTCGGGTTGGCACGGCCGAAACGCTGATGTCGGAGACCATCATTGTCGGCGCCGGGCCGATCGGCCTGGCGTGTGCCATCTCCGCCAAACGCCGCGGCATCGATCCGCTCGTGATCGACGCGGGCGCGCTCGCGAACTCGATCGTCCGCTACCCGATCAACATGACGTTCTTCACGACCCCCGAGCGCCTCGAGATCGGCAATCACCCGCTGGTCTGCGCCGGCGCGAAAGCCACGCGCGAAGAGGCGCTCAAGTACTATCGCGGCGTCGCACGAGTCGAGGGCCTGCGCGTTCGGACGGATACGAAATTGGTGGAAAAGAATCTCGTCGAGACGCGCCTGGGGCGTGAGCCGGTCTCGTGGGACAAGCTGGTGCTCGCGACGGGCTATTTCGATCACGTCAACAAGCTCGGCGTTCCGGGCGAAGACCTGCCGCACGTTCGTCACTACTTCGACGAACCACACCTTTCCTATGGCCTCGATGTCGTGGTGATCGGCGGCAAGAACTCCGCGGTCGAAGCGGCACTGCAGCTGTTTCGCGCGGGCGCGCGGACGACGATCATCTATCGGGGGACGACGTGGCCCAAGAGCGTGAAGTACTGGCTTCGCCCCGACCTCGAAAATCGCATCAAAGCCGGCGAGATCCACGCGCGACTCGGCAGCCAGGTCGTGGAGATCACGCCGGGCGACGTGCGCGTGCGCGGCGCGCTGGGCAATGAGGAGCGCATTCCCGCCGATCGCGTGTACCCGCTGATCGGCTTTCATCCCGATTTCGAGCTGTTCAAACGCATCGGCATCGCGTTCGATCCCGCAACGGGACGCCCCGAGATCAATCCGGAGACGCTGGAGACCTCGGTCCCCGGCGTGCATGTAGCGGGCAGTGTGACGGCGGGCACCAAGATCTCGGAGATCTTCATCGAGAACGGCCGCTTTGATGGCGAAAAGATCTTTGGCTCGGCGACCGAGCGGCAACGTGCTCAAAGCCTATACCAAGGGATTACAAGAGAGACGGGGGAGTAGTCCCTTCCCATCCCGGGTACGCGGACTAACTTGCCAACAATGTCGGAACTGCGCACCGCCCTAGCGGACGCCCTCGGCCCGCTGTATCGGATCGAGCGTGAAGTGCGGCCGGTAGGGGAGTACCGGTTATTCGTCGCAACTCAATCGCAAGACGGCTCAGAGCTCCTCGTCAAGATTCTGCCGGCCGCTTTGTCCCTCGGCATCAATGATCTGCAATTCGAGCGCGCCGTCCTGCTGATCAGCGAGCGGCTCAGCCATCCGAATCTCGTGAAACCACGGGGCGCGGGGCGTGCGAGTTCGTTCGTCTACCACACGCGGCCTTTCGTACCCGGCACGACGCTGCGCGCCTGGATCGGCAACAACGGCGCCATTCCGCTCGCCCGGGCCGTGGAAATCCTGCGCGGCATCTTGAGCGGCCTCGCGCACGCGCACGCCGCCGCGGTCTCGCATGGCGAGCTGAAGGCCGAGAACGTGCTGCTGTCTGACGACGGCGTCCTCGTTGCCGATACCGGCATCGCGAGCGCGCTCGGCAAGCCTGCGACGACACGCAACGACATGGCGGCGGTGCAGTTGCTCACACGCGAAATGCTCACCGGCGCGAAGCCGACGATCGGTGAAGAGCCGCTCGAGCAGACCCGTACGCTGCCGCTGTGGCTCACCGAGTGGTTGCGTTCGCGGTGGACCGATGCGGGACGTGCGCTGGCGGGGATGCGACCGCCCCCATCGTCCGGCTCCCAATCTTCTCAGCTCTTCGCCTGATCGCGCGCAGCCACATCCTGCAGGGACCACCTACCTCTTCGGAGCGTCCATCCGTGTTGCACCGCAAGCTGTTCCTCATCGCCGCACTGTTCGCTGTCAGTCCCTCAGCCCTTGCGGCACAGGGAGCGTTTGGCTCGGCCCTCGCCGTCAGCGGACGAGAGGTCTTTGTCGGCCAGCCCGGCAACTCGTACGGACCCGGGGTGGTGTACCTCTTCCGGGCCGACGCGCGGGGCGCCTGGGGGGTTGGACGCGCCACGAAGAAAATCATGCGCGCGAACGCCAGCAACGACGACGGCTTTGGATCAGCGATCGCCGTGGACGGCAACACACTGCTGATCGGTGACGCCAAGACGGATTCGGAGAGCGGCGTCGTCTATGTCTTCACGCGCGAGGGGACCGGCGACTGGCGCCAGACCGGAAGCTTTACAGCTCCGGAACGGCACGCGGGCGATGCGTTCGGCTCGGGGATCGTCGTGGCGAACGGGCGCGCCTACATCGCGACCGGCGTGCGCGGATTCGGTCCGATGGTATTCACCCGGCGGAGTGGCTCGGTCTACGTCTTCCGCAGCGCCGGCGGGTCATGGTCCGCCGAGACCACGCTGACGTCGAGCGACACGTCCGGCGCGGCGACGTTCGGCAGTGCGATCGCGACCTCGGGCTCGCGCGTCATGATCGGGAATTTCCGCGCGGACTCCGGCAACGGCGCCGTCTACGTGTTCAATCGCGACGCGTCGGGCGGGTGGCGGATGGAAACGAAGATCTCACCGCCCGGGCCCGTCACCGGTCGGAACAGCGGCTTCGGCAGCTCGCTGGCGCTGCGGGGCGACAGCGCCCTCATCGGCGCTGTGAACGACCGTGGCGCAGGAGCCGTCTGGGTCTTCGCGCGCGACTCGACGGCCGGCCGCTGGAATCCTGTCACACGCACCCTGCCGTTCGACGGAGGCTTCGGCACGCGCTACGGCGTCGCCCTCGCCGTGCTCGGCAACGAGATATGGATCGGTGCCGACGGTGCGAACGGGTTCGAGGGCCGGGTATTCCGGGTCACGTACGACTCGACCGGTTTCCCGAGCGCGACCAAAATGGGGCCGCCTGCCAGCGTCGAGAGTGGTCGTTTGCAATTTGGCGCCAAGATCGCCGCGAGCGGTTCGCTGGTTGCGGTGGCCATCGCGAATGAGGATTACGGCGAAGGCGGCGTGATGCTCTACACCCGCCGGCCGACCGGGACGTGGGCTGTCGCGGCGCATCTCGTCGGCGATGTCGCGTCGCTGCCCGCGATTACGGGCGCCCATCGCGAGTGCACGACCGGCAAGGTCCAGATCTTCGACTGCAACCAGGTCGACCTCATGTCGTTCCTGCCCGTCACGGCGATCGGCGGCAAGCGCGGCGTGCAGCTCAGCGACATCTGGGGCTACGACGACCCGCAGACTGGCCGCGCGATCGCGATCGTCGGCCGCGTCGACGGGACCTCGTTCGTCGACATCACCGATCCGAGCCGCCCCATCTACCTCGGGGATCTGCCCAAAACCGCCGGCGCGCCGGGCTCGTTCTGGCGCGAGATCAAGACGTACAAGCACTACGCGTACATCGTCTCCGATGGCGCGCGCAATCACGGCATGCAAGTGTTCGACCTCGATCGCCTGCGCGGGGTGCGCACACCGCAGACGTTCACGGAAGACGCGCACTACGGTACGGCGCACAGCGTGCACGACATCGTGGCCGATACGATCAGCGGCTACCTCTACCTCACCGGTTCGAACTCGGGCGGCGAGATGTGCGGCGGCGGCCTGCACATGGTGGACGTGCGCGATCCGCTGCATCCCAAGTTCGCGGGCTGCTTCTCCGATCCGCAGACCGGGCGTCAGGGCACCGGCTACACGCACGACGCGCAGTGCGTCGTGTATCACGGGCCCACGACGAAGTATCAGGGCCGGCAGATCTGCTTCGGGTGGAATGAGACGCATCTGTCGATCGCCGATGTGACCGACAAATCACATCCGGTCGCCATCTCGCGCGCGACCTATCCGAACGTCGGCTATGCGCACCAGGGCTGGCTCACCGACGACCACCGCTACGCGTACGAAGACGACGAGCTGGACGAGATCACGGGACTTGTCGACGGCACGCGTACGCTGATCTGGGACGTCAGCGATCTCGACAACCCGATCCTGGCGGGACAGTACATCTCGAAGAACAAGGCCACCGACCACAATCTCTGGCTGGTCGGCAACACGATGTACCAGTCGAACTACGTCAGCGGCCTGCGGGTGCTCGACATCACCGATCGCCTGCATCCCAAGGAGATCGGGTTCTTCGACACGCATCCCGTGGGCCCCGATGAGCCAGGCTTCGAGGGCACGTGGGGTAACTATCCGTTCTTCAAGAGCGGGGTCGTGGCGGTCTCGAGCATGAGCGAAGGGCTCTTCATCTTGAAGAAACACCCGACGCCGCCCGTGCCATGAACCTGCTGCTTGCGCTGCTGTCCCCGGTTTTCGTCTACGTTGCCAACCAGGCATCGGGGAAGGTGACCGTGATCGACGCGGCGACCGATTCGGTCGTTGCCATTGTCGATTTCACCACGATGGGTTTCTCCGCGCACCCCAAGCCGCACCACATCGTCGTCGAGCCGGACGGATCGTACTGGTATGTCTCGCTCGTCGGCGACAACGCGGTGGTGAAGCTCGACCGCGCCAATCACGTCGTGGCCAAAGCGGAGACGGTGACGCCGGGGCTGCTGGCGCTCGATCCGAAGAGCGACCTGCTGTACGCCACGCGCTCAATGTCTGCGGTGAACGCGCCGGCCCGGATCGCCGTCATCAATCGCAAGACGATGACGCCCGAGGAAGTCGAAGTCCTAGTCCCCAGGCCCCATGGCCTCGCCGTTGCGCCCGATGGCCAGCATGCCTACATCGGGAGCCTCGGCGCCAATCAGATCGCCGTGTACGATGCCAAGCGTGAGCAGGTGGGGATCGTCGACGTACCGGGCGGCGACACCAGCCAAGTCATCGTGCAGCTCGCGGTGTCACCGGACGGCCGCACGCTCGTCGCCACGGCGCAGCTCACGGGGAAGCTGCTCGTCTTCGATCTCGCTGATCCAGCGAAGCCCAAACTCGTACAGCGGGTGACGACCGGCGATTGGCCGTGGCTCGTCGCATTCACGCCGGACGGCGCCGAGGTGTGGGTGCCGAACCAGCGGTCGAACGACGTGACGGTGGTGGATGCCAGGCGTTGGCGCGTGCTCACGACGGTGAAAGGCGAGTTCGCGCAGCCGGACGGGATCGCGATTTCGGGCGACGGCCGGCTCGTCTTCGTGGCGAATCACAACACCGACAATGTGATGAACATGGGTGGCGTCAGCATGGCGATGCCGATGCCCGGTTCGACCGCCGCGCCGGGTCGCGTCATCGTGATCGACGCTCGGCGGCGCGAAGTCGTTCGCCGCGTGGATACGGCGCCCGATGGTGCGGGTCTGGGTGTCGCAGGAGGGAAGCCCTGAGGCTCGCGTGGGTTGTTGCGCTGAGCAGTGCCTGCTCCCTCCACCAACCTCCACCAACCTCGCCAACCTCCACCATCTTCACGCGTGCGATTTCTCCTTTCCCAGTTCTGGACTCAGCCGGCCACACGTACCCTCTCCCTTTCTTAGGGGGCTTCGAGCATCCCCGACCGCAGCTGATCGACATCGACGGCGATGGTGTGCTCGACCTCTTCGTTCAGGAAACGTCGGGCGAGCTCGAGCTCTTTGAGCGTAAATCGGGCACCTGGCAGCTCGTCGTCGAGCGCTTCCAGGGGATCGACATCGGCGAGTGGTACCGGTTCGTGGATATGGACGGCGACGGGCTCTACGACCTGTTCGCCGAGTCGCCGCTCAGCGACATCCGCTATTACCGCAACGTCGGCACGCGCACCGCGCCGCGCTTTGTCGTCGCCGCCGACACGCTCAAGGATGTGCAGGGCGTTGCGATCTACGCCGACCGCCAGAACATCGCGCAATTCGCCGACATCGACTGCAACGGCAAGCTCGACATGATGCTGGGCCGAGTCGATGGCACGATCACCCGGTACGAACTTCAGAACCTCGATACCCTTCACGCACCTCGATTCCGGTTGCTGACGGAGCGGTTCGAAGACATCCAGATCATCGGTCAGCGCCAGCCGTCGCTGCACGGGGCGAACACGATGGCGGTGGTCGACGTCGACGCTGATGGCGATCCCGACATTCTCTGGGGCGACTTCTTCGAGCCGGGCCTCTTGTGGATTCGCAATCAGGGGACGTGTACCCATCCGGACTTTCACGGCGACCGCATCCCATTTCCGCCTGGTGCGCCGCTCGAGACGAGCGGCTACAACGCACCCGCGGCCGGCGACCTGAACGGCGACGGCAAGCTCGATCTCGTCGTCGGCGTGTTAGGCGGCGCATTCAATCCTGTGAAAACGAGCACCGCGAATCTCTATGAGCTCGATCAGACCGCCCCGGGGGTCTGGTCGGTGGCGACGTCGCACGTGCTCGACGGCATCGATCTCGGCGCCGAAACGATCCCGGCGTTTGCGGACATCGATGGCGACGGCGATCTCGATCTGGTTATTGGCACAAAGATCGAGCCCGATAACCCCAGGACCGGCGGGCTGTACTGGTTCGAGAACCTCGGCTCGCGCACCGCGCCATCGTTCCGGCTCCGGGGGCACCTGCACGTGCTGCCCGCATTTCACGACGCGCCGGCACTCGGCGACCTCGACGGGGACGGCCTGCCGGACTTGGTGGTCGGTCAATTTCAGGACGCGGTGGCCTGGTATCGCAACAGCGGAAAGAGCGGTGCCGATCGCTTCGTGCTGGTGGATTCGGCGTTCGTGCGGTTGCCGCGCGGCAGCAACGGCGTGCCCGAGCTGCACGATGCGGATCGCGACGGCGATCTGGATCTCTTCCTCGGCGACGCCGGTGGTCGCATCGCGTTCTTCCGGAATGACGGCTCGCGCCAAGCGCCGCATTTCGTGTTGGTGAGCGACGACTATCTCGGCAAGCGCGTTGGCAGACGTGTCGTGCCGCGCTTCGTGAATCAGGTTCTTATCGTGGGGACTGAGCGAGGCGGCCGCGATTCGACGCTCGGGGTTCACTTGCCGCCCTACGCCGCGCCGGCGTTCGCCGATATTCGTGGAACCGGCACTCCCGATCTCTTTGTAGGCGGAGCAGGCGGCGGAATCTCCTACTTCACTGCGAATCGCCCCAAGTAGTTAGCCACTCGACACTTCTGACCGCCAATTGCGTATTGTTCGACATCCCTCGTCCCGGACTCGTGATGCTAAAGCCAGTCTTGCAACTTGCCGCGATCGGTATCGTCGGCATCGGTCTCTGGAAACTCGCCGCCATGTTTCTCCTGCCGGCACTGTTTTTCGTCGTCAAGATCGGCCTGATCGTCGGGCTGGTCATGCTGGCCTTCTGGTTCTTCAATAAGAAGTCTCGTGGTAAGGAGGACACGCCCCCCCCCACGGCGTAGTGTCCTCCGAAACACAATCGAGGCGCGCCTAGCCTGCAAACGGCCTGGCGCGCCTCGTGCTTTTCCCCTCCATGAAAGGAGGGGACCATGACCAACTGGAAAGCTGTCACTGTAGCGCTCGGACTCGCTCTGGGCTGGTTCGTGGGGAATCCGGCGGTCGCGCTCGGACCCGCTCCAGACCCGCGGGCGGAGGTCCAGGTGAACGTGGCGCGCGTCGAGGGACTTACCCAGCACCTGCGCAACAATCCGCAGGATGTGGACGAGATGGAGCACCTCGCCGCGCTGTACATGGCGAACGGGTGCGATGACGCCGCGCTGGTGCCGCTGGCGCGAGCCCTGCAACTCGACCCGCATCGGCGCAGCCTGTGGGCGGCACTGGACACCGCCTTGCGTCGCTTGGGCCGGCAGCGGGTGTCGGATGAGGAGCTGACTTTGCGAGCGTTGGAGTTTTCTTCTAAACTGAAACCGCGTTAAACGGCGTAAGAAAGGCGTGGAAGTGCGTACGCATTCCCACGCCTTTCTACGCAGTTAAACGCCTTTACACGCCGTTAAACGCCTTTACACGCCGTCGTTACTGATCTACCCACGTCGACCGCACGTCGTACGTCACGCTGTACACCAACTGGTTTATCAGATGGCCATACGCGTCGTTCGGATCCCGCGCCGAGAACGATGGGGTGCCACCGATGAGCGATAGACCACCGACCTCTTCCGTCGACGCGGAGCTCCTCCGCCACATGACGCCGCCGGTCCGCGTGTTCACCAGCCACACCGACAGCTCGACCGTGACTGACGCCCTGAGCACCGGCGCGAGGCCCCCTGTCAGGCCGCCACGCGGCTTCACATTGGAGATCTTGAGGTGGCCGAAGAAGGCGACGGGGCAGCCGTTCGCGTCGTCCGCCGACCCGAAGACACGGCTCGAATCCGTCGAGGTGAACTCGCGCATCTCGATCCCGGTCTGCGCCGCGAGCACATACTCCTCGAAGCGACGCGTTGCGAACCGGTGGAGAGTGCCCTTGGCATTCTCCACGGAGAACTCAAACAACCCGATGTTGTGATGGGGAACGAGGTTCAAGGTCGGCGGGAGCAGCACGCGCTGCCGCGCCACTCGGTGCCCTCCGCCGCATCCGAAAACGGCCAGGATGATGAAGAAGCACAACAGGACGCGAGACAAGCGCATAGGGGACCTTCCACCAAGAGAAGTTTCGGGGCCCCAACATAATGCTTTCCCTTACTTGAATGACTCTGTGGGCACCGTCACAGGTACGGGTTGCGCACGTATGTAGCTGACAGTCTTCCAGATAGCGCCGGGCGACATGATACCGCCGTACGCAGGCATGCCGCGTGGGCGGCCGTAGAAGATCGATTGAAACACCGCGCCGTCGGTGCCGCCGTAGCGCCAGCGGCCGTCGACCAGGCTCGGTCCCACCCAGCCCAGCGCCCCCCCGCCGTGACAGCCGTCGCAGTTCATCGCGCTGAACACCTTCGAGCCGTCCGACGCATTCGCGGAGTCGGTCGGGAGCGGGTTCTTGATCTCACCGGCGGGAGGTTGATTGCCAGCGGCGGCGACGTGGTTGGGATAGCGGACGGATGGAGGAAGGGTGGAATCCGACCGGTTGCACCCTCCTACCACAGCGAGCAGGACTACAAGCCGAAGATCCAAACGATGCCTCCCTGGCTCGTGTGCCGCGCCAGATCGGGCGCAAAGTCGGCGGGCGGACGCACGTCGGCGGGATCGTCGGACCGCACGTCGCCCGAGAGTAGAAACCAGTCGCCGCCGATGCCGGCGTACACCGCGATGTATTGCTTGCCGTCCGGCCCGCGGAAGGAAATCGGCGCGCCCACCACACCCGAGCCCACTTTGAACTTCCACAGCTGCCGGCCGCTCTTCGCGTCCGCGGCCTTGAACCAGCCGTCGAGCGTGCCGTAGAACACCACGTCGCCCGCCGTGACGACGCTGCCGCTCCACACCGGATACTTCTCCTTGATTCCCCAGACTTTGCGGCCGCGCGCCGCATCCCAGGCGATGAACTCTCCCATGTTGCCGCCGGGCCCCGGCATGTAGGGCGTCGACGCGCCGATGTACGGCGTGCCCGCAATGCGCGTCACCGGCGTCGCCTGGAAGTTCATGCAGAGATTGTTCGTCGCGGTATAGAAGAGGCCCGTGCGCGGCGAATAGGCCGACGGTGAGGCGGGACTCTTCCCGCCCTCGAGACTCGGGCAGATGCCTTGCACATTGCCCCGCGAGACGCCGGTCGTCTTGGTCGTGTCGACGATCGGCAAGCCAGTACGCTTGTTGATCCCCTTCGCCCACGTCACGTTCGCAAACGGCTCGGCGACCAGGAGCTCGCCTGTCACGCGGTCGAGCGTGTATGCGAAGCCGTTCTTGTCGAAATGCACGAGCACCCTGCGCATCCGCCCACCGACGACCATATCGACGAGAATCATCTCGGCGTTGGAGTCGTAGTCCCAGCTGTCGTGCGGCGTGAACTGGTAGGCCCACACCAGCGAACCGTCGCCGGGCCGGCGCGCCAGGACGCTGTTGGTCCACTTGTTCTCGCCGGGACGCTGTTCCGTGTTGTACGGGCCGGGATTGCCGGTGCCGAAGTAGATCAGGTCGAGCTGCGGGTCGTAGGAGATCCAGCCCCACACCGGCGCGCCCCCGCGGCGCCATGAATCGCCCTCCCAGCTCGACACGCCGATGTTGGGAGCGCCGGTGTACCGGCCGTGGCCGGGGCGCGCGAGCATCGCTGAGTCGGGGCCCATGTTGTGGGCTGTCCAGAGAATCTTGCCGGTCGCGACGTCGAGTCCCTTGACCCAACCCCAAATCCCGAATTCACCGCCCGACGGTCCCACGATGACGCGATTGCCCGCGACGAACGGCGCCATCGGCGTCGTCTCGCCTTGGCTCATGTCACCGATCTGCGTCTTCCACAGCTCTTTTCCCGACACGGCATCGACCGCGACGGTGTGCCCGTCGAGCAGGTTGTAGATGATTTTTCCGTCGGCGAACACCGCGCCGCGATTGATGGCGTCACAGCACGCGATGCCGAGGGAGGTCGGATTTACGTCGGGCCGATACTTCCATTTGAGCGGGTAGCCTTCGTGTGTGAGATCGAAGGCGTACAGCACATCGGGGAACGGTGTGACGACGTACATCGTGCTGCCGACGACGAGCGGTTGGCCTTCGTGGCCGCCGAGCACGCCGGTCGAGAAGGTCCAGACCGGACGGAGTCGCGCCGCGTTGCGCGGCGTGATCTGCGCCAAGCCGCTGTAGCGCGTCGCGGCGTTGTCCCGCGCCGGCATTGTCCATTGCCCGTCATCGCGTTGTGGGGTGCCTTGGATTAGTGGGAGGACAAAAAGGAAGGCTGCGGCACGGAAAGGGCGCATGCGTAATGATATCGCGTCTACTCCGGCCCGGCGCGGGCCACGAGCGCGAGCGGCACCTTGCGCAGTCCCTTCCAGACTCTCGCATGACCGGTCGAGTCTGAGATGGTCAGTTGCGCCGAGATTCCGCCGTCGAGCAACATCGCATGCTGTGCGCCCAGCGCGCCCATCACCGCCGCCATCTCAGGCACGGTGAGCCCAAACGGGACGCGGTCTCCGCCCGGGATGGGGATGTCGAGCCGGGAGCAGACGGGAACGCGTCCTTGCTACTATATCCACAGCGGATATAATTGGTCTCATGGCCTACGCTCGAGCCGAAGTGGACGCGCTGCTCCCGTTGCCGCTCGCGACGTTCCACATTCTGATCGCGCTGGCTCAGGAAGACCGCCACGGCTACGCCATCATGCTCGACGTGGCGAAGCGTACGAACGACGAGTTGCGGCTCGGCCCCGGTACGCTGTATCGGTCGATCCAGCGCATGCTGGAACAGGGGCTGATCACCGAGACGAGTGAGCGGCCCGCGCCCGAGCTCGACGACGAGCGGCGGCGCTACTACCGCATCACGCCGTTCGGCGCCGCGACGGCTCGGGCGGAGACGCAGCGCCTGGCCAACCTCGTGCGCATGGCGCGTGTCCAAGGACTGTCTCCAGGACGGGCTTGATGCGTCTCTATCGCCTGCTGTTGTTGCTCTACCCCGCGTCGTTCAGGCGTGAGTACGGCGTGGAGATGATCGCCGATTTCGCTCGCCGGCGCCGGGAATCATCGTGGGCGCTGTTCGACTCCGCCTTCGACGTGCTCAAGAACGCCGCAGCCGCGCACTGGGACGTGCTGCGTCAGGACCTGCGCTACACCGTGCGATCCCTCAAGCGGTCGCGTGGGTTTGCCTTCGCCGCCGTTGCGGTCATCGCGATCGGCGTTGGTGCCAACACCGCTGCCTTCTCCGTCGCGGACTTCGTGTTGTTTCGACCGCTCCCGTTCCCAGACCCGAACGCCCTGGTGCGGCTGTGTTGGGGCCCGCGGACCGGCGGGGGATGGGGCTGCATGAACCAGCTCTCGCCCGCGAACTACCGAGACTACAAGAACATGACGTCTTCGTTCCAGGCCATGGGCGCGTATTTCGGCAACGCCGTGAATCTGGTGGGGAGCGGGGAGCCGCAGCGGATCTCGGGTGCTCAAGTGACTGCCGAAGTGCTTCCGCTCCTCGGCGTATCGCCGCTGCTGGGCCGCGTCTTCGACGCCACGAGCGGCGGAGCAACGGATGCCCGCAGCGTGGTGCTCAGCTACGGACTGTGGCAGTCGCAGTTCGGCGGCGACCCGCGCGTGCTGGGACGCGGCGTCAACCTCAACGGGACGCCGTACGAGGTGATCGGCGTGATGCCGCCTGATCTGTACTTCCCGACCCGAGAGACGAAGATGTGGACCCTCCTGCTGCTTCGGGACGAGAACTACACGGACCGCAGCGACAACTATCTGGAGGCCGTCGCACGTCTGAAGCCGGGGGTCTCGATGGATCAGGCCCGCGCGGACCTGAACGTCGCCGCGGCGCGCCTCGCGCGCGACTACCCCGATGTGAACGGCGACGCCGGATTCAGCTTCTTCGCGATGCGCGACACGATGTCGCCGCGCTATCGCCTGATGCTCCTCGCCCTCTGCGGCGCGAGCCTGTGCATCCTCCTCCTCACGTGCGCGAACCTGGCCAACCTGTTGCTCGCGCGCGCGGGCGCGCGAGAGCGCGAGCTGGCGGTGCGGGCGGCGCTTGGCGCCGGCAAAGAGCGGCTCGTGCGGCAAATCGTCACCGAGAGCATGGTCCTCGCGGTCGCCGGCGGCATCGCGGGCGTGGCGATCGCGGCGGCGGCTGTTCCGCTCCTGTCGCTCCTCGTGCCGGATACCTTGCCCGTGGCGAGTCAGCCGAGCCTCGATCTGCGCGTCCTCGCGCTGGCGGCGGCGATCACGGCGCTGACGGGCCTCGGGTTCGGGCTGCTGCCGGCGCTGCGCGTCGGCGGCCGAACAGGCGTGGACTTGAGCGCGTTACGCGAAGGCGTTGGCGCGGGAGGCGGCCGGAAGCAGCGGCTGCGGAACGTACTGGTCGCCGTGGAGGTCGCGGTCTCCGTCGTGCTGCTCATCTCATCGGGTCTCCTGATCCGGGCGGTTTGGCGAATTCAGTCCATCGATCCCGGCTTCGTGCCCGAGCGCGTCGTCGCGCTGAGAACCGTGCTGCCGCGACCGAAGTACGACATGACCCAACGACGCCTGCAGTTCTACAACCGCGTTTTGACCGACGTCCGGGCGTTCCCCGGCGTGCAAAGCGCAGGCTACATCACGGGCTTGCCGATGGTGATGACGGGAAGGATCACGAGTGTGGTGATTCCGGGCCGCGAAGTGCCTGCCGGGTTCCGCAACGAAGTCGTGACCGTGCGCTCCGTGACATCGCAGTACTTCCGGACGATGGGGATTCCGCTGCTCCGCGGGCGGGACATCGAGGAGGGCGACATCCGCGGGCGCGCGAACGCGGCGGTCGTCAGCGAGTCGTTCGCGAAGCACTACTGGCCGGGGGAAGACCCCATCGGCCGGACATTCGAGGCGCGCGGGGAGGTTCGCGCGGTGGTCGGCGTCGTGGGGGACGTCAGGGTCCGCGGCTTAGAGCGCGCCGAGGAGCCGCAGCTCTATCTCTCCGCCGGCCAGGTGCCGGACACGGCGTTCATTAATGACGACCCCAAAGACCTCGTCATCCGCTACAGCGGGACGACCGGGGGGGGCGCGCTGCTCCCCGCGATGCGCGACATCGTCCATGCGGCGGACCCGGAGCAGCCGATCTCCAACGTGCAGACATTGGACGAAGTGGTCGCGGGAGAGACGGCTACCCGCCGCGCGCAGCTCCGTGTTCTTGGCGCGTTGGCCGCAATCGCATTGCTGCTCTCCGGCGTCGGCATCTACGGCCTGCTGGCTTTTACAGTCTCCCAGCGCTCTCGCGAGATCGGCGTACGGCTGGCGCTGGGCGCCGAACCGTCCAGCGTGGCGCGCATGATCGTGTCGAAAGCGATGAAGCTCACGCTCGTCGGGCTCGTGCCCGGTGTGCTGGCCGCTTACGCGGCGGCGCTCGGGATGCGCGCGCTGTTGTTCGGCGTTGCGCCTGCGGACCCTGCCACGATCCTCGGTACCGTGGTCCTGGTGTGCTTGATGACGCTGGCAGGATCGCTCGTGCCGGTTCTGCGCGCCGTGCGTGTGAACCCGATGCTGGTCCTGCGGGCGGAGTAGACTGTGCGGTTGTGGGACGCGAGAATCCCATAACCGAACGGTTGCCGCGCACTCCCCAAACGCAACGACTTTCACAATCGCGAGTTAGCTGAGATCGCGGACTGGTACGGTCCGTGCCTTGTCTCCGGCACGTGGACATCCCACGTGCACCAACCAAGAACCGCAAGCGCTACGTCCAGGGCGGCATCGCCGCCGGCGGTCTGATCCTGGTCACGATTCTCCTCGCCAGTCTGAAGCCCGCGGCACCCAGCGTCGATCGCGAGGTCGTCTCGCTCGACGGCGTGCGTCGGGGGGAGATGGTGCGCGAGGTGCGCGGACCTGGCACGTTGGTCCCCGAGCACATTCGCTGGATCTCGGCGCTCACGCCGGCGCGCGTAGAGCGCATCCTGGTCCAGCCTGGCACGCCGGTGCAGGCGGGCACCTTGCTCCTCGAGCTCGCGAATCCGGACGTGCAGATCGAGGCGCTCGACGCTCAGCGACAACTGACGGCCGCCGAGGGCGAGCTCGTGAATCTGCGGACCAGCTTGCACAGCGCGCGGCTCACGCAGACCGGCGTCGTCGCTCAGACGCGCAGCGAGTATCTCTCGGCGAAGCGCGCCGCCCTCGTGGCCGACTCACTCGAGATCATCGGCGGGCTGTCCCGCAACGACGTGAGTCTCGCCCGTGAAAAAGCGAGTGAGCTCGAGGCGCGCTTCGACATCGAGAACCAACGCCTCGATCTCCTGACGTCCACCGTGGACTCGCAGCTCGCGGTGCAACGCGAGCAGGTTGTGCGCCTGCGCGCGATCACCGCGTTCCGGCTCAGCCGGCTGAGCTCGCTGCAGGTGCGTCCTGGCGAAGAGGGCGTCCTGTCGGAGCTCAACCTCCAGCCCGGCCAGTGGGTCGTGCCCGGGACGATTCTCGCCAAGGTCGTGCAACCCGGAAAACTCAAAGCCGTGATTCGCATCCCCGAGACGCAGGCGCCAGGTCTGGCGATCGGGCAGGTCGCGTCGGTGGACACGCGCACCGGATTCATCTCTGGACACGTCATCCGCATCGATCCGTCCGCTCAAGAGGGGACGGTGACGGTGGACATCGCGCTCGACAGCACCCCGGCCGGGGCGCGGCCCGACATCAGCGTGGATGCGACGATCACGCTCGAGCGCCTGAATGACGTGTTGTTCACGGGCCGCCCGGCGTATGGCCAGCCCAACAGTACGATGGGGATGTTCAAGCTCGTCGAAGGGGGTCGCTACGCCGTGCGCATTCCGGTGAAGGTGGGTCGCACCTCGGTCAACGCGATCGAGATCGTGCAGGGACTCGCGGCCGGCGATTCGGTGATTCTGTCGGACATGTCGCGATATGACAACGTGGAGAGGGTGAGACTGAAATAGGGGAGACACGATGCCTGGTAATGGTACGCCGCTCATTCAGCTTCAAGGTGTCCGCAAGATCTTCTTCACCGACGAGGTCGAGACGCACGCGCTCGCGGACGTGCACCTCGAGATCCGCGAAGGCGAGTACGTCGCGATCAACGGCCCGTCGGGCTGCGGCAAGACGACGCTCCTTTCCATCCTCGGCCTGCTCGATACGCCAAGCGACGGGAGCTACCTGCTCGAAGACAAGCCGGTGGCCAATCTCTCGCCGGCCGATCGCGCCCGTATCCGCAACCGGCGGATCGGCTTCGTGTTCCAGGCTTTCAATCTGATCGGCGATCTCACCGTCGCCGAAAACGTCGAGCTGCCGCTCACCTACCGCGGTATGTCGGGAGCCGAGCGCACGAAGCGGGTACAGCAGGCGCTCGAAAGGGTCGGAATGTCGCACCGCGCCAAGCACTATCCGGTGCAGCTCTCGGGAGGTCAGCAGCAGCGCGTCGCGGTGGCCCGGGCGGTCGTCGGAGACCCCGCGATCCTGCTCGCCGACGAGCCGACGGGCAACCTCGACTCGACCAACGGTGAAGCGGTGATGGAGCTGCTGCGCTCGCTGAACCGCGCCGGCGCGACGGTCTGCATGGTGACGCACGATCCGCGCTACGCGAAGCACGCGGACCGGTCGATTCATCTGTTTGATGGTCGTGTCGTCGACGAGTCCCAGGCACCGAGCACGTAGCCTCGTGCTCCAAGACCTCCGCTACGCCCTACGCGCACTGGCGGCCAACCCCGCGTTCACCGCGGTCGCCGTGGGTACGCTCGCCCTCGGTATCGGCGCCAACACCTCGATCTTCACGGCCGTGCACCACCTGCTGTTCCGTCCGTACCCGTTTCTCGAAAACTCCAGCCGGCTCGCGGCGGTGTGGGAGGTCGGGCCGCGTGGCTTCGATCACAATGAGGTCACGCCCGCGGACCTCAAGGATTGGCGCGCCAATCTCAAGAGCTTCGATCACCTCGCGTCGCACGTCTGGTGGACTGGCAACGTGACCGGCGGTGAGCGGCCCGAGCGCATTCAGGGGTTTCAGGTATCGGCGGACTATTTCGAGACCCTCGGCCTGCGACCCGCACTGGGCCGCACGTTCACCGCCGGCGAAGACGAACCGGGGCACGACCGATTGGTCGTGCTGAGTTGGGGCTTGTGGAAGCGGCGTTTCGGTGGCGACAGCGCGGTGCTCGGCACGGTGGTGACGATCAACGGCATTCCGCGCACGATCATCGGCGTAATGCCGGATGGTGTGCGTTACCCCGCCCCGGCCGAGATGTGGGCGCCGTGGGCGCCGCCGGCGGAGACGTGGACGCAACGGCAGGCACACTACCTGTTGGTGACCGGCCGGCTCGCGCCGGGACGAACGATCGAGCAGGCGCGCGCCGAGCTCGCGACGCTGTCCGCGGCACTCGCCGCGCAGTATCCGGAGACCAACAGGAACTGGAGTAGCAACGTGCGGCCGCTGGTGCGGGACACGGCGCGCCAGATCGAGCCGATGCTCGCTGTCCTGATGGCGGCGGTCGGCTTCGTGCTGCTCATCGTCTGCGCCAACGTCGCGAATCTGATGCTCGCCCGCGCGACGGGTCGAGGCCGAGAGCTCGGCATCCGCGTCGCGCTCGGCGCGTCACGCGGGCGGATCGTGCGGCTCGTACTCGTCGAGAGTCTCGTGCTCGCGCTTGCCGGCGGCCTGGGCGGTGTCTTGGTGGGGCTGTTCGGCGTTGACCTCTTTACCTCGCTGGTGCCGGCCGACTATCGGCGAATGATCGCGGGCTTCCAGCACCTCACCGTCAACGGGACGGTGCTGGCGTTTAGCGCGGGACTCTCGATCGCTTCGGCGCTCCTCTTCGGCCTCGTCCCCGCATTGCGGGCGGCGCGCGGCGTCGGGGGCGAGGAATCGCTGCGTCGCGGCGGCACGACCAGCGGGCGCGAGCGGCATCGGTTGCGGCGCGTGCTCGTCGGCGCGGAGGTCGCGCTTGCGTTGCTGCTCTTGATCGGCGCGGGGCTCACGCTGCGCACGTTCCGCCATCTGGGATCGCTGTATCCGGGATTCGACGTCGAGGGTGTGGCGCTGACGAGCCTCGCGCTGCCGGGTCGGGGCTACCCCGAGGCACCTGATGCCGTGCGATTCTACAGCCGTCTGGTCGAGCGGGTCGCGACGTTGCCGGGTGTCGTTGCCGCCGGCGCGGCCAACATCGTTCCGCTGTGCGGCTGCAATCAGACGTCGGGTTTCTCGATCATCGGCGCGCCGCCCTATCCACCCGGTGAAGGACCGGAGATGGACTGGCGCGTCATCACGCCGGGATACTTCGCGGCCCTCCGCGTCCCGGTCGTGGGCGGCCGCGACTTCACGAGCGCCGATGGCCCCGATGCACCGCCGGTGGCGATTGTCAACGAGACCCTCTCGCGGCGTTGGTTTCCGGACGGCGGCGCGCTCGGCCGTCGGTTGCGCGTCGATGGGGATACGACGCGCGCAGTCGAAGTGGTGGGAATCGTCGGCGACGTGCGCCATAGCGGTCTCACACAACTCGCGCCGCCCGAGATGTACCTTCCTGCCGCCCAGCGACCCGCGTGGGAGATGACGGTCGTAGCACGCGCTGCCGGGGGTGAGCAGGCGGCACCCGCATTGCTTCCCGCGCTGCGCGCAGCGGTCCTCGAGATCGATCCGAACCAGCCGGTCTACGATCAGCAGACGATGGGCAATCTGCTCGAGCTCAGTATGGTGCAGTACCGCTTCTCGCTGCGGTTGCTCGGGGCGTTGGGGCTGGTCGCGCTCGTCCTCGCGGGCGTCGGGATCTACGGTGTGATCGCGCAGCTCGTCGCCGAGCGTACGCGCGAGATCGGAATCCGGATCGCGTTGGGCGGCGACCAGCGGTCGGTGCAGGGACTGGTCGTGCGCCAGGGGATGATGCCGGCGGCGCTGGGCATCGGTACGGGTCTGCTGTTGGCGCCGGCCCTCACGCTGCTGGTGCGCCGGATGCTGGTGGGTGTGAGTCCGAACGATCCCTTGACCTTCGCCACCGTCGCGGTGTTGTTGCTCGGCGTCGCGCTGGCTGCGTGCTATCTCCCCGCGCGCCGCGCGGCGCGCGTCGACCCGATGATCGCGCTGAGGGCCGAATAGTGACCACGATCCTTCAGGCCGT
>Ga0193711_1000019_pt1 | contig 39439 bp, 34 predicted proteins | sample H3m2metaG_FD_144922 | JGI IMG/M metagenome (GOLD analysis project Ga0193711, IMG submission 144922) | Soil microbial communities from a riparian zone of the East river system, Colorado, United States - H3m2 | ecosystem: Environmental > Terrestrial > Soil > Riparian zone | place: USA: East River...
GGGCCGGGACGCTCCCGCTCACCGAGACACGCGGTGGCGAACAGCAGGGCTAGCGCCCCTGGAATTTTGCCGAGCGCTTTTCGAGAAATGCGGTCAGTCCCTCTTTTGTGTCCTGGGTGGCGGCCAGAAGTCCGAAGTGATTCGCCTCGAGCAGCAGCCCTTCGTCGAGTGTCATCTCCAGGCCTTGATCGACAGCTTCAATGGCGAGACGCACGGCCAGCGGCCCCATCGCGAGGATACCCCGCATCATCTTCTCGGATTCAGCGAGCAGATCGGCCGCCGGCACCACCTTGTTGACGAGCCCGATCCGGTAGGCTTCCTGGGCGTCGATCATTTCCCCGGTAAGAATCAGTTGAAGGGCCACGCCTTTGCCCACCAGTCGAGGGAGGCGTTGCGTGCCGCCGTAGCCTGGCGCGATTCCCAGTTTCACTTCTGGCTGTCCGAACTTCGCGTTCTCGCTGGCGATACGGATGTGGCACGCCATCGCCAGCTCGCAGCCGCCGCCGAGTGCGAATCCGTTGATCGCGGCGATGACCGGCTTGCCGCAAGTCTCGAGTCGCCGCAGCACGCCCTGGCCGCGCTGCGCGCGGGCCTTGCCGTCGAAGGGCCCCTGCCGCGCGAGATCGCCGATGTCAGCCCCCGCGACGAACGATTTCGGCCCCGCACCCGTGAGAATCGCCCCCCGGATCTCCGGCTCGGTCGCGATGCTTTCGGCGGCCTTCCCGAGCTCCAGCATCACTTGATCGTTCAACGCGTTCAGCTTGTCGGGACGATTGATGGTTACGAACGCGATGCCGTCACGAATATCGAATAGCAGGGTTTGGTAGGTCATGGCGACATATCCTAAAGCGGGGACATGCAAAAGCTAGTCTAGCCCCGCTGCTGCGTCTGTTGCCTAGTATTTGCATGTCCGCGCCGTAGTTTTTGCCACGTGCCTATCCAAGCGATCTCATGGTCCCCTTCGGGTGCGGTTCGTATCATCGATCAGCGCGCGCTTCCGGAGGCTGAGATGACACGCGATCTCGAGAGCGCCGAGTCGGTCGCTGAGGCGATCCGGCAGCTGCAGGTGCGCGGCGCGCCGCTGATCGGCATCGCCGCCGCGATGGGCCTCGTGGTCGGCACGCGCGATATCCGGACCGCCCCTCGAAGCGAGTTCCTCGCACGCGTCGCGCAGCTCTCCGATCTGCTCGCCAACGCGCGGCCGACGGCGATCAATCTGCGGTGGGCGCTTCATCGAATGGCGGGTGTGGCGCAATCGACGCTCGGCGATGGGACGGTAGTGTGGGAGCGACTGCATGCGGAGGCGACAGCCATCTGGGAAGAAGATCGCGCAATGTGCCGGCGCATCGGTGAGCATGGTCTCACGATTCTCCCCGATGGGGCAAATGTCCTGACGCACTGCAATACCGGCGCCCTGGCAACCGGGGGGATTGGGACGGCTCTCGCCCCGATTTATCTGGCGCACGAGCAGGGCCGCAAGGTCCATGTCTACGTAGACGAGACACGGCCACTCCTTCAGGGCTCGCGCCTCACGATGTGGGAGTTGGTGCACGCCGGGATCCCGTGCACGTTGATCACTGACGCTGCTGCTGCGACCCTGATGCGGCAGGCCAAGGTGGACGTCGTACTCGTCGGGGCCGACCGGATCTGCGCCAATGGCGATTTCGCGAACAAGATCGGCACCTATGGCCTGGCGGTGGTGGCACGCCACCATGGCGTGCCGTTCTATTGCGCCGCGCCCTGGTCCACCGTCGATTCCTCTCTGCCCGAGGGCGATCTCATCCCGATCGAGCAGCGCGCGCCGGAAGAGGTGACGGTTATGGCGGGCCGTCCGATCGCACCCGAGGGAGCGGCGGCGTGGAATCCGGCTTTTGATGTCACACCGGCGCGCTACGTGACCGGATTCATCACCGATCGCGGCCTTGTCCAACCCCCGTTCTCGGAGTCTGCCCCATGACGGCTGTCCTCGCGCTCGATCAGGGAACCACCGGCTCCACCGCGCTTGTCCTGAGCGACGCGGGCCGCGTGCTTGGCCGTGGCTATCGTGAGTTCACGCAGCATTTCCCATCGCCCGGAGAGGTCGAGCACGACGCCGAGGAGATCCTGCGCGTCACGGTCGAGGCGGCGCGGGAGGCGATCCGCCAGGCCGGCGTAACACCCGCCGCCATTGGGATCACGAACCAGCGTGAGACGGTGTGCGCCTGGGAGCGCGAGAGCGGCCGCCCCGTCCATCGCGCGATCGTCTGGCAGGATCGGCGCACCGCGGCACGCTGTGCGCAGCTCGAAAAGCAAAAGAAAGGCGCGCTCGTCCGCTCGCGCACCGGTCTCGTGCTCGATCCCTATTTCTCCGCGACGAAGATCGAGTGGCTGCTCGAGCACGTGAAGGGATTGCGCAAGCGCGCCAAGGACGGCGACGTCGTGTTCGGCACGATCGACACGTGGCTGATCTACCGGCTCACCAACGGTCGGACATTCGCGACCGATCATACCAACGCGTCTCGCACCATGCTGTACGACATCGCCAAGCGTGCATGGGACAAGGATCTGCTAAAACTGTTCGGGGTTCCGCGCGACGCCCTGCCCGAAGTGCGCAATTCGAGCGGCGACTTCGGAACGGCAGCGGCCGAGCATTTCGGGACCGAGCTGCCGATCAGCGGCGTAGCGGGAGATCAGCAGGCCGCGCTGTTCGGTCAGGGCTGCTGGCAGCCCGGAAAGGCGAAGAACACCTATGGCACCGGCGCGTTTCTGCTGCTCAACACGGGGAAGCGCCGCGCCAACTCCAAGCGCGGTCTGCTCACGACGCTGGCGTGCGGTCCGCGCGGCGAGCCGGTGTACGCGCTCGAGGGCAGCGTTTTCATCGCCGGCGCGGCGATGCAGTGGCTGCGCGACGGGCTGGGCATCATCAAGCAGGCCGCGGAATCGGATTCGATGGCGCGCAGCATCGACGATACGGGCGGCGTGTACTTCGTTCCCGCGTTCGTCGGGTTGGGCGCTCCGCACTGGGAGCCCAATGCGCGCGGCACAATCGTCGGCCTCACGCGCGGCAGCGGCCGCGCGCACGTCGTCCGCGCCGCGCTCGAGGCGATGGCGTTCAGCACGAAAGACGTGCTCGACGCGATGACGGCCGACGCCAAGCTCAAACTCTCCAGCCTGCTCGTGGACGGCGGCGCTGCCGCCAACGACTGGCTCATGCAGTTCCAGGCCGACGTGCTGGGCGTGACAGTGGCGCGGCCGGATCTTGTCGAGACGACCGCGCTCGGCGCCGCGGGACTCGCCGGCCTCGGTGCTGGGCTCTGGAAGACCGCCGACGACTTTCTCGCCGGCCGTCTGTTCACGAAGTTCGCGCCAGGTGCGGGGCGGCGGGCGGTGCAGGCGCGCGCCGCCGAATGGCACCGCGCCGTCCAGACGGCGTTGCACTGGGCCGGATGAAGCCCGGACACACAACCGCAGCACGACGATCGGCATCTTACGTGTGGGTGCTACAACGGGCTGCACACGGAGTGGTATAATTCAGACATGAAGGCTGGCACGAAGTTCGCAATTGGCGCGGTCCTGATCGTCGGCTCGGTCGGGTACCTCATGGCGGCCGGGATCCGGCAGACCGGGCAGTATTTCCTCACGCCCAGCGAGCTGGCGCAGCGCGTTTCGGCCGACCCATCGTTCTATGATCTCGGTCTCAAAGTCGGCGCGCGTGTGGTGCCCGGCACGGTGTCCAAAGAGACCGCGACCCAGACGCTGCGCTTTCACATTACCGACGGGACCGTCAACTACCCCGTCATCTTCAAAGGCCTGCCTCCCGACACCTTCACCGACTCGGTCGAGGTCGTCGTCGAAGGGCGACTCCAAAAAGACGGTGTGATCCACGCGACCAACGTGCTCGCCAAGTGCGGGTCGCGCTACGAAGCCGTTCCCAAGGCGTAAGTGAGTCTGCTCGGCCATCTCTCGCTGTGGCTGGCCTTCCTGGTCGGCCTGTGGGGAGCGATCACCGGATTCGTCGGCGGCGCGCAGCAGCGCCCCGACCTGCAGCAAAGCGCGCGCAACGCGACGTTAGCGCTGTTCGGCGCGCTGCTCGTTGCGGTGATCTCGCTCGAAGTCGCAATCTTCCGTCACGACTTCAGCCTCCAGTACGTCGCGTCTCGCACCAGCCGCAATCTCCCCACGTTCTATCTGTGGTCCGCGATGTACTCGGGACAGGAGGGCAGCCTGCTCTTTTGGGCGGCAGTCCTCAGTCTGTTCGGCGCAATGACGCAGCTGCTCACCAGCCGGCGGCATCGCGCATACCTGCCGTATGTCGCCGCGATCACCTCGCTGGTCGCCACGTTTTTCGTGAGCGTGATGCTCTTTGCCCCAGCCAATCCGTTCCAGCGGGCGGCGTTCACGCCGCTGGACGGCTCGGGCATGAACCCACAGCTGCAGAACCCCGGGATGGTCTTCCATCCCCCGATGCTGTACCTCGGCTATATCTCGATCACGATCCCGTTTGCGTTCGCGATGGCCGCGCTGCTCACGAAGAAGCTCGATGCCGACTGGCTGGTGGCAGTACGCAAATGGACGATCGTGTCGTGGCTGTTCCTCAGCATTGGCCTACTCATCGGCATGTGGTGGGCGTATGTGGAGCTGGGCTGGGGCGGCTATTGGGCGTGGGACCCGGTGGAAAACGCGGCGCTGTTGCCGTGGCTGGTCATGACGGCCTTCCTGCATTCCGTCATGATTCAGGAAAAGCGCGGGATGCTGAAGAAATGGAACCTCGCGCTCGTCATCGGCGCCTGGCTGCTGTCGATCTTCGGGACGTTTCTCACGCGGTCCGGCGTGATCGCGAGTGTGCATTCGTTCACCCAATCGCCGGTCGGCTACTTCTTCCTTGCATTCCTCGTCGCGGCTGCGATCGCCAGCGCCATCGTGTACATCAACCGGTTACCCCTGCTCGAGGCTGAGGCAACGCTCGAGTCGGTCGTGAGCCGCGAGGCAAGCTTCCTCTTCAACAATCTGCTCCTCATCGGCCTCGCGTTTTCGGTGCTGTGGGGCACGCTGTACCCGATCATTTCCGAATGGGTACAGGGGGTCAAGGTCACGTACGGTCCGCCGACCTTCAACTTCGTCAACATCCCGCTCGGCCTGGTGCTCCTGCTCCTCACCGGGATCGGTCCCCTCATTGCCTGGCGCCGGGCGTCGCCCGCGAATCTTCGCCGGCAGTTCGCGGTGCCGGTCACCGCCGGCGTGTTCGCGCTTCTGATATTGCTCGTCGCCGGAATGCGTGACCTGGGTCCGCTGCTCGCATTCACCTTCGGGGCGTTCGTGTTTGGGACGGTCTTTCAGGAATTCGCGCGCGGCGCGCGCGCGCGGCACCGGCAATACGGTGAGTCCACGGCGTTCGCCGTCGTCCAGTTGCTGTCGCGCAATCGACGCCGCTACGGCGGCTACATCGTGCACATCGCGATCGTGCTGCTCTTCGTCGGCTTCGCCGGCATGGCGTTCAAGACCGAAACCGAGGCAACGCTCCGTCCCGGTGAATCGGCAGAGCTCAAGGGCAGTGACGGCCACGTCTACACGTTCACGCATCTGGGCATCTCGCAATACAACGCGCTCAATCGGCAGGTCACCGCGGCGCTCCTCGATGTACGCCGCGACGGCAAGGACATCGGTCGCCTCCGCACCGAAAAGCGCCAGCATGTCGATGCCTTCGGCAATAACACGTTTGAGCCCTCTACAGAAGTCGGCATCATGAGCGGGCTGCGCGTGGATCTGTACATCGTGCTCGCCGGTCTGGTGAACGGCACGGAGCAGGCGGTGTTTCGCTTCACGATCAATCCGCTGGTCTGGTGGGTGTGGTTCGGCGGCTTCGTGCTCGTGATTGGGGGCCTGATCGTACTGTGGCCCGGAGGCACCGCGGTAGCGGTGAGAGGATCGAAGGCCTCATCGGTGCAAGCGGGATATGCCGTGAAACTGGAGGCAGAGCGGTGAGCGATCGTCTGAGTCGTAGAGGGTTTTTCGCGTTCAGCGCTGCCGCCGCCGGTGCAATCATCCAGGACACGGTGCGCGCGGGTCGAGTCTATGATCCGCAGCGGGCTGGTCGCCCGAAAGAGCCCATCACCGCCCTCGACACCGACGCCGGCATACAGGCGATCGAAAAAAAGCTCCGCTGCAGCTGCGGCTGCGGCCTGGACATCTACACCTGCCGGACGACCGACTTCCAGTGCACGTACAGTCCGGCACTGCACAAAGACGTCCTCCGGCTCGCGGGGCAGGGGAAGACGGCGCAACAGATTCTCGACGAGTTTGTGAAGCAATACGGCCAGGTGGCTTTGATGTCGCCGCCCAGGGAGGGCTTCAACCTCGCCGGCTACTTCCTCCCCGGTTTCGCGATCCTTGTCGCCGCTGTCGTACTGGTGCTGACGCTCCGCCGCTGGACACGGGATGCGAGAGCAGCCGCTCCGGCGACGCCTGCAACGCTGTCGAATGCCACACCGGACGAGCTCGAGCGCCTGCGCCGCGAGCTCGACCGGCTCCCCGGCTGAGCCGGGTTCCCCGATGCTCGAGCTGATTCTTGGCATCCTGCTGGCCGCGGGGGCGATCTACTTCGTCCTGCTGCCGATCCTCCGGCCGCCGGTCGAGTCGCCGGGTGGGGAGGCGGCCGGCGACGAGGGCGATGACCCCGCTGATGACATGAGCCCGCAGACGGTTGCGCTGCGCGCGCTGAAAGAAATCGAGTTCGATCGTGCGACGGGGAAGCTGTCCGACGCCGACTACGAGCAGCTGAAAGCGAAGTACACGCAGGAAGCGTTGGTTGCGATGCGGGGGGACGTGGGACGGGAGACGGGGGACGAGGCGATCAAGCGCGCTTCCACCCGTCCCCCGTCCCCCGTCCCCCGTCTCTCGTGTCCCGACCACGGTCCTCGCCCGGAAGGCGACGCCCAGTTCTGCTCGGAATGCGGCAGGCGACTGGGAACGGCCCAGGGCTATTGCGCGCGCTGCGGGACGGCCTTGGAAGATGATGCCCGCTATTGCAATCGCTGTGGAGCCCGCGTCGCCGCCTGACTATTGCGTTTTTCCGTCCCGTTTCCTATCAGTCTGCATCCCCGAACTCTGGAGCGCGTCGTGAACCGATGGGTCTCGCGATTGTTGGTTGTGCTGCTGCTGGTGGCGGTGACAGCGTCGACGGCGGATGCGCAGCGGCGGTCGCGCCGGCGCGCGATCGTGACACAGTCCGGTCCCACGTACGGCGCTCACGTCGGCTACAACTTCGACGTCGACGACCTGCTCCTCGGCGCACAGCTTTCCTGGCCGCTCACGCCCGATCTCGCCCTCTATCCCACCTTCGACTACTACTTCGTGAGCGGCGGATCGCTGTGGGCGCTGAATTTCGACCTGAAATACCGGCCGCCCACCCGGTACGGCTCCTGGTACGTCGGCGGCGGATTGAACTGGCTGCACGCGAGCTCCGGCGGGGTGAGTGGCAGCGATACGAACCTCAACCTGCTCACGGGACTCGAGGGCCGGCGCGGGCGCACTCGGCCCTACGTCGAGGGCAAATTCATCCTCGGCAACGGCAGCTCGTTCCAAATTGTCGGAGGAGTCAGCTGGCGCTAGGCTAGAACTCGAACGTCTCCATCTTTTGTCGTGCCATCCGCAGGGGAACGATCGTGGCCGCCGTGCACAACGCGGCGGCCACCCCGAACCAGAGAAACATCCACGCATCGATGACGACGGGCCGACCCTCGTAGACGGCCCGGACATACTGGTACACTGCCTGCCAGAGTGAGACGATCACGCCGGCCAGCAATGCAATCGTCGTCATCATGAACACGAGTCCGCCGAATGACGTCGGAATCTGCGCGGCGTTCTCCGTCTCGAACTGCGGATAGAGCGTCCCGAACGCCAGGGCCAGGGCGGAGATCGCGAGCGTCAGTCCCGTCATGGTTGCCAGACCCATGATCATCATGAAGGGCGTCACCTCCAGGAGCGCATTGGTCAGGCCGGTCAGAATCAGTCCGAGCACCAGCAATGGCACGGTGCCGACCCAGTACTTGGACCACAGCAACGCCCGCAGGTCGAGCGGTGAGGAGCGCAGCAGCCACATCTGCCGGCCCTCCAGCGATACCGCGGGGAAGATGAACCGTGCGGCGATCGAGGCGAGCACAAAGCCGGCGAGCCCCAGATTCAGGAAGGAAACGAGATTGACGTAGAAGAATCCGACCGGCTCGCCGCGATGCAACGGCAGCGCCTGAATATTGAAGAGATAGACGACGACGAGGACCGCGAGCAGGATCAGCTGGCTCCATTGCGTCGTGTCGCGGAAGAAGAGCTTGATGTCCTTGAGCACGAACTCGCGCTTCGCGACAGGCAGCCAGCCGAGCAGCGACCCCACCGTCCAACGCCACAAGCCGCCCCGAATGAATCGCTCCGCCCCCTCCTGTGCCTTGGTGAACCCCTGCGCGTAGAGTGCGCGGTGCAGCACGGCGCCGAGCGTGACGAATGCTGCCGCGGTGGTCCACAGGAGGACGAGTGGGAACGGATCCAGCTCGTGTCGCAGGAATCCCATGATCGCCTGCGACGCCCATTCGCTCGGCAGGAAGGGCGACGTCGGGCCGCGAAGCAGAATGACGAAGTCCAGCAGGTTGCGAAAGCCTTCAGGGCGGGCCAGTTGTTCGGGTCGGATGACGCGGAACAGCAGGATCACGCCGCCGGCGGCCCCAAGCGCGATGATCGACAACAAATCACGTGTGCGTCGAGCGGGGAAAATGTTGACGAGGACCAGCGTCACCGCACTGCCGAGCACCGCCGGCAGGATCAGCATCGGCACGATGGCGACGATCGCGTAGAGCGCGAACAGCACACCCCCCTTGAAGACGACGCCGTACGCGGCCAGGATCGGCACCGCCATCAGCGCGACCATCCAGGACGAGTGCAGCAGCGTCTCCCCCAGTTTCGCGAGGTACAGCCGCAGCCAATCGACCGGCGCCGAGACGAGGAGGTCGAGGTCCTTGGCGAGGAAAAAGCTCGACAGCGCCGTGATGATGTTGGAGAGCACGAGGATCGAGATAAACGACAGGAGGATGAGTCCGAGGATCTTTCCGGGAATCAGGGGTCCGAGCTCCTCGACCGCACGCAAGCTCTTCAAGATTTTGAACAGCACACCGAAGACGCCCGCCCAGAACAAGCCTCCGACGATCGCGAGGATGACGAGCTTGCCGGTGCCGCCGCTGGCGCGCTCCTCACGCAGCCGCTGCAGCGCGGTCCGCCATTTGGGCTGCAGGACGTGGGCGAGCGACGGCTGCTTCATGCTGCCGCCCCCAGCACCTCGACGAGCTCACGGACCTGGGCGCCGCCCGTGAGCTTCAGGAACAGCTCCTCGAGACTCGCGTCCCCGGCCTGATGCTGCCGGCGGACATCGCTCACCGTGCCGGCGGCGACGATCTTGCCGTGCTGGATGATCGCGATCTGGTCGCACATCGCTTCGGCGACCTCGAGCGTGTGGGTGCTCATCAAGATGGTGCCGCCGCGTTCGACGAACTGCCGGAAGATGTCCTTGAGCAGGCGGGCGGCTTTGGGGTCGAGCCCCACCATCGGTTCGTCGACGACGATACACTCGGGCCGGTGAATCAACGCGCTCGAGATGATCAGCTTCTGCCGCATCCCGTGGCTGTACGCTTCGACCAGCTCGTCCTTCCAGCTCGTCAGTTCGAACACTTCGAGCAATTCCGCGATGCGGCGCTCGACGCTGTCGCCTTCCTGCCCGTACAATCCGGCGACGAACCGGAGAAACTCCGCGCCGGTGAGCTTGTCGTACACGAAGGGGCGGTCGGGGATGAACCCGAGTCGCATCTTGGCCGACAGCGGCTTGATGTGCACGTCGTCACCGCCCAGCAGCACTCGGCCCTGCGTGGGCCGCAGGATCCCGGCGATCATCCGGAGCGTCGTCGTCTTGCCGGCGCCGTTCGGCCCAAGGCAGCCGTAGAGGACGCCGCGCGGCACGTGCAGGCTGATGTCGTCCACCGCGACGAAGCTGCCGTAAAGCTTGGTCAGGTTCTCCAGACGGATCATAGTACCTCGAGCTTCAGCCGGCCGATCAGCGGGACGAGCTCGACTTGCCGCGCGAGCCCCCCGATGGCGATCGGTAGATGCGCGGCGTCGGCAGGGAATTGGTCGAATGTGGGGTCCACCGCGACCCAGTCGGTGAGGTAGACCTCGGCCCAGGCGTGATAGTAGAACCGGCCGTTCATGTAAATCAGTCCTGCGACGGTCCGGGCCGGCAATCCGGTCGAGCGCGCGAGCGCGACGAACAGCGTCGCCGCCTCGTTGCAATCGCCACGGGCGGTCTCGAGCACCTTCTCGGCGCTGGGGACGCTCCCCGGCGGCGGAATGGTGCGACGCAGCGTCCGGTGGACCCAATGGGTGAGCAGCTCCGCGACACGTGCCGGGCTGCGCTCGCGGTCGATGATGCGGCGTGCCTGCGCAGCGATCCGCGGGTCGTGACTCTGAATCAGCGGTTCCGGTGTGAGCCACCGCGCGAGCGCCGTATCGCGCGAGGGGAGCCGATACGGCGCGGCGTGCGCTTGCAGCGCACCGGCCTGCACCAGCTCGAGCGTGTCTCTCCCGTTTCGACGGAGGCGCAGCCGCGCCCGCTCGGGAGGACCGCTACGCAGGCCAGCCACCAGCGCCGTCACCGGCACGATCTCCCCCGGACCGGGTGCGGCGCTGCCGCGCGCGACGCGGGCGGTGTCGCGGTGCTTGAAGTTCTCGTAGACGATCTCGAACGCGGCGCGCTCCATCGCGAATCCCTGGTCGCCGGCGCCGGCGATGGAGCTGAGCACCACGCGTCCCTGCGCATCGATCCAGCTGCTCGTGGGAACGCCATTCGCGTCGTGGTCGATGCGGAACGCGCGCACGGTGTCGAAGTGCTCGGGCACCCAGGTCATCGTCGTTGAATCGAGGTCTGCGCTGTCGGAGACGACCAGCGTCGATTCCGCCGCCATGCGGACGGTGACATCCCGGCCGGTGAGGAGCAGCGGGTCGAACAGCCGCGCGGTATACGAGCGCCCCGAGCGCAGCTCACCGCCGAAGGCGAGCCGCAACGGCAGCAACGTCGGCAGCGTGATCGGGCCCCGCAGGGGGATCCGCGTCATCTGCGAGTCGCCTTCAGAGATGATCGCGACGGTCAACACGGTGTCGCCAATGACACGGCCGTGTGCCGCGAATTGTCCCAGGTCACCGTCGAATGTCGTTTCGACGGTTTCCAGGCGCAGGGCCCGCGACAACATGGTGATGCTGCGCGCCGTGGTGCGATGCAGCGTGCCGAGCGCCGGGACGTCGAGCACGAAGACGTTTTCCACGCGTATCGCCCCTGGGAGGGTGTCGATCGTCGTCGAGGCATAGCCGACCTGTTGGCCGCCGACCGCGAGCCGATAGAACAGCCCTCCAGGGGCAACGGCCATCGCCGCGGCGGCGAGCCGCGCGCCGGTAGGGCGGAACACCTCTCGCTTGACGAGCCACCCTAGCGACGCAACCCAGGCGGCGAGGACAGCAATCACCCAGCGGCGCCGATTCACGCGACCGCCCGCTGCAGCGCCGCTTCGAACACCTGCTGATCTTCCGGCCGCTCGACCACGAACGACACGCGCTCCGGGAACTGCGCGCTCCCGCGGTGCGCGTGCAGCACCGTCGCCATGATTTCGGCGGAATCCTCGAGCGTCAGATTGCCTGCACCCGTGCCCAGCGGCGGCGCGCTCAAGTGCGCGAACTGCCACTCCTGCGCCTGATGCAGCGTGGCCAGCCAGGCGCGGGCGACGTTGCCGCGCGTGACCGGTTCGGTCTCGCTGCGAATGATCGCGTGAATGACGAATTCCGCGCGGAGATCGCCGCCGGCGGCGGTCACGACCGCGCCCCCGACCGCGAGCTCGCGGTTCAGGCGTATGCGGCTTTGGAAGTCTTGTCCGCCGAGGATTTCCAGGCGGCGCAGCGCGGCTGCTGTCGGGTCGAGACGAGTCGTGGCGGGACGGACGACAGCATCAGCAGCGAACGTCGCGAGATCGTCCACGACTACGTGAATCACCTACCCGTCATTTCCCGGGAGCGGCGGTACATCGCAGTCGCTTCGTCCGGCCGATTCAACCGGTCGAGCACCTTGCCGATGCCGTACAGCGCCTTCGGGTTCGCGGGCTGCAACTCGACCGCTCTCTCGTATGCCGCCAGCGCGCCGGTCAGATCGTCCATGTGGTTGAGCGCTTCGCCGAGGTAGTACCAGGCCGCCGCGCGTCCGGGCTCGACGTCGACCGCGCGCTTCAACTGCTCGGTTCCCTCGCGCCACATGCCGCGGCGCGTAAGGACGATACCGAGGTTGAACAGCGCTTCGACGTTGTTCGGGTCGGCACGGAGTAGCCGTTGCAAGTCGCGCTGCGCGGCGGCATAGCGCACCGTGGCGCCGAGGATTGCGGCGCGGTTCAACAGCAACGCGGGATTGTCGGGCTCGCTTTCCAGCGCCCGATCCAGCTCCGCCAGCGCGCCGTCGCGGTCGCCGCGCGCGTCGAGGATCAATGCCAGGTTGTTGCGCGCTTTCACATGCTTCGGATCGCGCGCCAGCAGATCGCGGTACGACGCAGCGGCTCGTTCGGTCTCACCTCGCTCACTCGCCTCCCTCGCCGCCACGTAGAGCGGGTCGTCCGGGGTGGGGCTGGGAGGTTCTGCCGCCGTGGGTGGAGCGGGGGGAGGTGGAGGAGGAGGCGGAGGTTCTGAGGGCCCGCCGTCGTCCAGCTTTGCCTTGATGTCCGCAGGTCCGGGGGTCCCAGCATGTTGCGCGATGCGGAGCGGGGGAGGCTGCTGGTCCCGCGCGACGTCGTTCGGCGAGGCGATCGCCCCGGTCTGGGTGAGCGATTCCGCCTCTTCGATCAACTCCGCCGCGACCCGTGCCCGCTCCTGCGAGGTCTGCCAACGGCGCTCGCGCTTGGGGCCTTGGCCCTGGGGTGCGGGAGGACCGCCACGGTTCATATGCGCACCTGCACGTCTGAGGTCATGGGGGATGCTAACCTAGGAAAGGCGCTCACGCCAAGCAAGAGACCGCCCGCCATCCAAGAGTTGACCCACGCACCGTAACCCCTCTAAGCTCCGAGTCTATGCCTGGCGACTCGTTGGTAGTCCGCGGCGCACGCGAACACAACCTCAAGAACATCGACGTGGAGCTGCCCCGGAACGCCCTCGTGGTGTTCACGGGGCTGTCCGGCTCGGGGAAGTCGTCGCTTGCGTTCGACACGATCTACGCCGAAGGACAGCGCCGCTACGTTGAATCGCTCTCCGCCTACGCCCGGCAATTCCTCGGCCTCATGGACAAGCCGGACGTCGATGCGATCGAAGGACTGTCGCCGGCGATCTCCATCGAGCAAAAAACCGCGGGCGCCAATCCGCGGTCGACCGTCGGTACGATCACCGAGGTCTACGATTATCTCCGCCTGTTGTGGGCCCGCACCGGCACGCCGCATTGTCCGAACGATGGCTCCCCGGTCGAGCGGCAGTCCGCGTCACAGATCACCGACCTGGTGCTCGAGTGGCCGGAAGGCACCAAGATCGAAGTGCTCGCGCCGCTGGTGCGCGGGCGTAAAGGCGAATTCCGCGACGTGTTCGAGGCGATGCGCAAGCAGGGTTTCGTCCGCGTCCGCATCGACGGCGAGACGTGCGATCTGGCGGACGTTCCCAAGCTGAACAAGCGCCAAAACCACGACATCGCGGTGGTCGTCGATCGTTTGGTCGTGCGTCCTGCAGACCGGGGGCGACTCGCCGATTCGATCGAGACCGCCCTGAAAGCGGCGGAGGGCGTCGTGGAGGTGGTCCGCCAGACCGGCAGCCCGCGGAGCCGCATCTTTTCCGAACGCTATGCCTGCCCGAAATGCGGCTTATCGCTGCCCGAGCTCGAGCCGAGACAGTTCTCGTTCAATTCCCCCTACGGTGCGTGTCCCCAGTGCTCGGGGCTGGGCACGCGACGCGAAGTGAACGCCGATCTCGTGCTCGGCGATCACAGTCTCTCGATTCTCGAGGGTGTCGTGCTGCCGTGGGGCGAGCCGAGCGGGTATCTAAGGAAGGTGGTGCTGCCGGCACTCGCCAAGGCCTACAAGTTCGACCTCAACACGGCGTGGCGCGACCTGTCGCCCGCAGTGCAGAAGATCTTGCTCAAGGGCGCGCCCGGAAAAACCATCACCTATCAGTACGACAGCGAGCGGTGGCATGGCTCGTACGAGTCGGGCTGGAAGGGCGTGCTCGATCACGTCGAGAAGCGCTACCGCGAGACGGCGTCCGATGCGGTGCGCGAACAGCTCGAGCAGTACATGGTCGAGCAGCCGTGCCCCACCTGCGGTGGCCGCCGCCTCAAGCCGGAGAGCCTGTCGGTCCTTGTGGCCGGCAAGAATATCGGCGACATCGTGGCGCTCCCGGTGCGGGAGACGCTCGACTTCTTTGCGAAAGTCCCGGTGCGCGGCAATGGCCGAGCCGGGCTCGATCCGGAGATCTCGCAGCCAATCCTAAAAGAGGTGACGGACCGGCTGCGCTTCCTCGTGGACGTCGGTCTCGACTATCTCACGCTCGAACGTTCCGCCGTGACTCTCTCGGGCGGCGAGGCGCAGCGGATCCGTCTCGCGACACAGATCGGGAGCCGCCTCGTCGGCGTGTTGTACATCCTCGACGAGCCGTCAATCGGCCTGCATCAGCGCGACAACGCGCGCTTGCTCGCGACCCTCAAAGAGCTGCGCGACCTCGGCAACACGGTACTGGTCGTGGAGCACGATGAGGAAACGATCCGCGCTGCGGACTATGTCGTGGACCTGGGCCCACGCGCCGGCCGTCACGGCGGCGAGGTCGTAGCGGCGGGTCCGCTCGAGGAGGTGTTGCGCCATCGCGACTCACTGACGGCGCGGTATCTGCGCGGCGAGCTGCGGATTCCCGTTCCACCGCGCCGCCGCATCGCCGGCGCCGATCGAGTGCTGCGAGTGCGGGGCGCAAAGCACCACAACCTCAAGGATCTCACTGTCGAATTCCCGCTCGGCCTGTTCGTCGCGGTGACGGGCGTGTCGGGATCGGGGAAGTCGACGCTGGTCACCGATATCCTGTACCAGTCGTTGGCGCGCCACTTCTACCGCGCCAAGGTCGTGCCTGGGGCGCACGAGCGGATCGAGGGACTCGACCACATCGACAAGGTGATCGATATCGATCAGAGCCCGATTGGGCGGACGCCGCGCTCGAACCCCGCGACGTATACGGGGCTCTTCACGCCGATCCGGGAGCTGTTCACGTATCTCCCCGAATCCAAGCTGCGCGGCTACGGGCCGGGCCGGTTCTCGTTCAACGTCAAAGGCGGCCGCTGCGAGGCGTGTCAGGGCGATGGGCTCGTGAAAGTCGAGATGCATTTTCTGCCCGACGTCTACGTTCCGTGCGAAGTCTGCAAGGGCCGGCGTTACAACAGAGAAACATTGGAGGTCCGTTATAAAGGAAAGTCGATCGCCGACGTGCTGGACCTGACGGTCGCCGATGCGCTCGACTTTTTCGAGCACCAACCGCGTATCAGGACGAAACTCGAGTTGCTCAACGACGTAGGTCTCGGATACATCCACCTCGGACAGTCGGCGACGACCCTCTCGGGCGGCGAAGCCCAGCGCGTGAAGCTCGCGACTGAGCTCGCCAAACGGGACACGGGCCGGACCCTGTACATCCTGGACGAGCCGACGACCGGACTGCACTTCGAGGACGTACGATTGCTGCTCGAAGTGCTGCACCGGCTGGTGGACAAAGGCAACACGGTCATCGTCATCGAGCACAACCTCGACGTCGTGAAGACCGCCGATTGGGTGATCGACCTGGGACCCGAGGGTGGCGAGCTGGGTGGTCGGGTCGTGGCGGAGGGGCCGCCCGAGAACATCGCGCTGTCCAAGAGCTCTCATACGGGCGAATTCCTGCGCAAGGTGTTGCAGGCGGGAGACTAAGCCATAGGTTGGACGCTGTAAGGAGGGCGCGTGTTCAACGGTCCTGAAGTTCCCATGAGCATCCTATTTGTCTGTGTCGCCGCGGTGTTCGTCCTGCGGGGGCCGTTCGGACGCGCCATCGCCGATCGGATTGCAGGGCGCGCACGTGCCGGTACCGAAGACCAGGACGTGCAGGAGCTCAGGGGCGAGGTCGACGACCTCCGCCACCAGCTCGGGGAAGTGCAGGAGCGTCTCGATTTCGCCGAGCGCCTGCTGGCGCGTCAGGATGAACGCGTCGGCGCGCTCCCCAAACGCAGGAACGAGTGATGGGCGAAGACGTCGTCGGTCTCGTCGCGGTCGTCTTGCTGTTTGGCGGGGGCACACTGTTCCTGTTGGCGATCTCGCCGATTGGGAAGGCGCTCGCCGCCCGCATCCTCGGCAAAAAAGGCCCCATCGCCGACGACGAGGAGACGGCCGAAGAGGTTAAAGAGCTGCGCCACGAGGTCGAGGAGATGCGGCATCTTCCTGAGCAGCTGAGCGAACTCGGGGAGCGCGTGGACTTCCTCGAGCGCTTGGTGGCGAAACAGCGGGAAGCCGAGCGGCTTCCGCCGGTGAGGTAATCCATGCCCGAAGAGGTCGTCTTTCTCTCCGTGCTGACGATCGTCGGAGTGTCCGTACTGCTGTTCCCGCTCGTGCGCGCGCTCGCCGAGCGGATCCGCCCGCGCCCGGTCGACGCCGGCGTGAGGGAAGAGCTGCAGATGCTGCGGGAGGACCTGTTGTCCGAAATTCAGCAGGCCCGCCGTGAAATCGGCGATCTAGGCGAGCGCGTCGATTTCACCGAGCGGCTGCTCGCGAAGAAGTCGCAGACATGAACGGGCCCGAAGCCGTTGCCGCCTTCATGTTCTTTGGCGGGACGTTTTGGGTCTTGCGACCGGTGGCCGCCGCGGTCGCGAAACGCATCGCGGGCGAGCACCGCAAACCCGGCATGGACCCCGCCGAGCACGACGAGATCCTGAACGAGCTGCGGCAAGTGCGCGAGGAAGTGGCGGAACTGGCCGAGCGGATGGACTTCGCGGAACGGCTCCTCGCAAAGCCAAGGGGCGGCTGATGGAAGGCATGCTTGCGCTGATGATCCCGATCGTGGCCGTGGGTGGCTTCTTCGCCTGGATGATCTCGCTATCGCCGGTCGGGAAGGCCTATGCCGAGCGACTGAAGGGTGGCTCGGCAGCCGGCGGGACCCCCGAGGATCAGGCGGAGTTGGTCGAAAGCGTCGAACAGCTGCGCCGGGAGGTGGCGGAACTGGCGGAGCGAGTAGATTTTACCGAACGGCTGCTCGGTCAACAGAAGTCCGTCGAGCAGATCGGGAAGGGGCGACCGTGATGTTGCCCGCTGAAACGGGCCGCGGACGAGCGGCGTAGGAAAGGACGTGATTCTGCAAGGTCCGGTTGCCACGCCGCCGCCGACACCGATCATTCCGTTCGACCCGAATCAGCTCATTCCGCTGATCGGCCTGATCGGGGGATTCGTCGTCGCGGGTGTGGTCCTGTATTCGTTTTTCAAGTCCGATCTCGCCCGCGCGATGGCAGAACGACTTCGAGCTGGTATGCTTCCGAAGCGACGCTGGAAAGGGCGTGGCGAGGAGTGGTCCGACACACCGGTCGAGGGTCTCGCCGACGCGGACCACGTGGCCGAGTTGGAGGGCCGTGTGGTCGAGATGCAGGGACAAATTGCCGAGATGGCCGAGCGGCTGGATTTTGCGGAGCGGCTGCTCGCGCAAAAGCGTGAGCGCTCACTGCCAGGAGCATAGGAAGCCATGGGGATCATTGATCGTCTGTCCACGCTGATCCGGTCGAACATCAACGATCTGATCTCGCGCGCCGAGAACCCGCAAAAGGTCCTCGAGCAGCTCATCGTCGACATGCGCAACCAGCTGGCGAAGGCCAAGCAGCAGGTCGCCGCCGCCATCGCCGACGAGAAGCGGCTCTCCGCGCAGGCCGAGCAGGAAAAGAAACTCTCCGAGGACTGGGAGAAGCGCGCCGTCCTCGCCGTGCAGGAAGGCCGCGACGATCTCGCCAAGCAGGCGTTGCTGCGCTACAACGAGCACGTCCAGGGCGCCGTGCAGCTGCAGGAGACGTGGGTCAAACACCGCGAGGAGACCGACCGGCTCAAGGCGTCGCTGCGCCAGCTCAACGACAAGATCGAAGAAGCCAAGCGCAAGAAGAACATCCTGATCGCACGCCAGAAGCGGGCCGAGGCGCACAAGCGGATTCAGGAAACGATGGGCGCGATCTCCGACAAGAGCGCGTTCGAGACGTTCGAGCGGATGGCGGAGCAGATCGAGCACGAGGAGCGCAAGCTGATCGCCGCCGCCGAGGTGAACGAAGATCTCTCAGGCGATTCGCTCATCAAGCAGTTCCAGGGAATCGAAGTGAAGGCCAACGCGGACGAGCAGCTGCTCGCGCTCAAGCGCAAGATGGGGCTCCTCCCCGGTGGGACCCAGGAACAGACACGGGCATTGGGCAAGGGCGCGAAGGACGCCGAGCTGCTCGAGGATGACGACGCGGAGCAGAAAAGCTGACCGATTCCGCGACTCCTTCGTCCGGTAGGTCTTCGAGCGCCACGTTCGTGGCGCTCTTTGTTGCGGCCCTCGTTGTCCTGTTCATCCTCAAGGTCATCGATGTCCTGCTGCTCGTCTTTCTCGCGATCCTCCTGGCCGTCTATCTCTCGGCGATCACGGATTGGCTGGAAAAGCGCTTTGGGATGCGGCGCTGGCTGGGGCTGACGCTCACCGTCACGGCGACGGTCGCGGGCGTCGCGACCGTTGCGGCGCTGTTGGCCCCGCCCGTCATCGAACAGACGCGCGCGCTGATCAGCGGCCTGCCGCAGACGCTCACGAACATTCAGAGCGTGCTCGCCCGTTGGGCGAGCCAGTATCCGGTACTCGACCAGACCGAGCTGGCGAATCCGTCGTCGGGAGTCGTCTCGGGCCTCGTCACCGATGCCTTCGGTTTCCTGAGCGGCTCGATCTTCAGCTACGTGCGCGGCGGCGGCATGATCTTCATCGAAGGCGCGAGCGTCGTGGTGATGGCGCTCTATCTCGCCCGCCAGCCGGCCATGTATCGGGACGGCCTGATCTCGCTCTTTGCGCCGCGCCACCGGAGTATCGCCGTCCATGTGTTCGATGACACGGCGGCGACGCTGCGGGCATGGGTCGTGGGTCAGCTCATCGCGATGGCCGTGCTCGCCGCCTTGACCGCGATCGGCCTGTTGGCGCTCGGCGTGCCCTACTGGTTGGCATTCGGGATCTTTACCGGTCTTGTGGCGATCGTGCCGTTCTTCGGCACACTCGTCTCCACGCTCCTGCCCGCGCTGTTCATGGTTGCATCCGGGGACTGGCTGACGGTCCTGCTCGTCCTGCTGCTCGGTGTGCTCGTACACGTGTTCGAAGCGAACGTCGTCGTGCCGCGCATCATGCAGCGCAAGGTCGAGCTGCCGCCGGTCCTCACGATTGCCAGTGTGCTCGTGATGGGCACACTGCTGGGCGCGATCGGGTTGATCGTCGCGGTGCCTGTCCTGTGCGTGACGATGGTCCTGATCCGGCACATCCTGCACGGTGAGGTCTACGGTGAGCCCGGCCGCTTCAAGCCTGCCGTGCTCCGTGCCACCGAGTCGTGGAGCGGCGTCGAGCGTCGCCAGGCGGTCGCCACCAAGAAATGACGACTCCGCAGCACCGTTTCCTCATTATCGCCGATGGCGACTTCGGGCCGCTGACGTCCAAGACCGCCAACTCCTGCATTCGCTATTTCCCCGAGCGCATCGTCGCCGTATTCGACCGCAAACAGGCTGGGAAGACGGTGCAGGAGGTGCTCGGATTCGGCGGCAACATTCCCGTGATCGCGGATTTCGAGCGCGGCCTGGCGCAGGGCAAGGGCGCGACTGCCGTAATGATCGGCATCGCGCCGGCGGGGGGGCGGTTGCCGGACGAATGGAAGGCGTGGCTCCGGACCGCGATCGAGAGGAAGCTCGAGGTCTGGAGCGGCCTGCACACTTTTGTCGGAGACGATCCCGAATTGGGCCCGCTCGCGAAGGCCCGCGGCGTCCGCATCCTCGACGCGCGCCGGCCGCCGCCCAATCTGCCGATCGCCGACGGCCGCGCCGCCGAGGTCGACGCGCTCGTCGTGCTGGCGGTGGGATCCGATTGCAACGTCGGCAAGATGACTGCGCAGTTGCAGCTGCGTGATGCCTTGGTGAAGCGCGGGCATCGGACCAGCTTCGTGGCGACGGGGCAGACGGGAATCTTCATCGAGGGCTGGGGGATCGCGGTGGACGCGGTGGTCGCCGACTTCATCGCTGGCGCCGCCGAGCAGCTCGTGCTGCAGGGCGCGAAAGACAACGACATCGTGCTGGTGGAAGGGCAGGGCAGCCTGATTCATCCGGGATATTCGGGCGTCACGCTCGGGCTCCTGCACGGCTCCTGTCCCGACGCGCTGATTCTCTGCCATCAGGTGACGCGCGACTACATCGGCGATTATCACGGTCGCGAGCCATGGGTGAAGATCCCGTCGTACGTCGAGATGATCGACATCTACGAAAGCGCGGCGCAGCCCGTCCATCCCACCAAGGTCATCGGGATCTGTCTGAACACCTATGACATGGAAGAGCCGGCAGCGCGGGAGGCGGTCGCCAAAGCCGCCGAGGAAACCGGCCTGCCCGCCACAGATCCTGTGCGGTTTGATTCCGACGTGCTCGTAGACGCGATCATCGGAGCCCGCGCGACGATTTGATTTCGGCGGCGGGGAATTGGTACCGCGCGCCGCTCCTTCCTTTCTTATCGTGCCGCCATGCGATTCCTGCGCTGCGTGCACGCCGAATTCCTGCTCGTCGCTCCGAGACTTACCAGAACCCGGCTGGGCATGACGCTGCTGGTGCTGGGTACGACGCTCGTCTGGCTCAGCGCGCGTGGCTTCGACGCACTCACCGTCACGTTACAGGCGGGCGCGCTCGGCGCGATCCTCGGCGCGACGGCGATCGTGAGCGATGAGACCGACCGCGCCGCGCTGACGACTGCCCTGGCGCATTCCACCACCCCGCTCGCCATGGCGACGGGGCGCTGGCTCGCGATCGTCATGCCGGCTTCGGCGTTGGTGATGGTGTGCGCGGCGGCGATTGGCTCGCCCGCGAACGCTGTCGTCGCGGGCGTGATCGCCACAGCCGCGGTCGGCAGCTGCGCGCTGGCGGTGGTCCTCTCGCTGGGACGCGGCGCCGCACTGGCGCTCTTCCTCTTTATGGCGGTAGCGGGAACCATCGCCCCCGAGCGCCTCGTCGATCTCGCCCGCCCAGGTATGGTGCGACTCACCGCGGCCAGCGCGATGGAGCTCGGGCCCGCGCTCTGGCACTACCGCGAGATCGCCACGGGCGATGTGGGTGCGACTATCCACGCCTTAGCCTGGATCGGCCTTGGCATACTACTGGCGAGCGCCTCGATTGGTCGATGCCGCTCGGCGTCGTAATGACTGACTACGCGCTGACATTGAGTGATATCACAGGGCACGGGCTCGGCCCGGCGTCGCTCGCCGTGCTGCCTGGCGAGATCGCGGGGCTGGTCGGGCCGGCGGGCGCCGGAAAAACCCGACTGCTGCGCGTGGCGGCGGGTGCCCTAAAGCCGCGGACCGGCGAGGCGCGTGTGTGGGGGGTGCGGGTGACCCATCCGACTGCGCGACGGCTCATCGGATACGCGTGCGACAGCCCGGCTTTCCCATGTGCACTCACCGTCGAGGAAGTGCTGACGTACTACGCCCGGCTCGATTGTGCGGACAATCGCGAGCGCTCGGCCCGCGGCCTCGTTCGTGACGCCCTCGAGATCGCCGGGCTGACGGCGGCGACCGATCTGCGCGCCGACTCGCTGGGACGGGTGGATCTTCACCGGCTCAGTTTCGCGCAGGCCGCATTGGGTGGACGCCGGGTGCTCCTGCTCGACGAGACGTTGTCCGGTCTCGATGCATTTGCGCGCCGTGACCTGTGCGGCCGGATCGCTCGGCTCGCTGCCGAGGGCGTCGCCGTGCTGATCACATCGCGCGATCCGGCGGTCCTCGAGCGGCTGGCGGCACGGGCGCTGGTCATGCGCGACGGGCGGATCGTACGCGCGGGCCCACTTGCGACGCTCATCGGGGAGCGCATCCTGGAGGTGATTCTGGATGCCCCGCCCGCCGAGCCACCGCCGGGATTCCGCGTCACCGCCGCAGGCCTGGAGGCGTCGCTGACGGGGCGGACGGTCGAGGCTGCGCTGGCGTTGTGCCGGGCGCACCGTTTGCCGGTCAGGGCCTCGCGGGTGCGCGTGAAATCTCTCGAAGAGGTCGTGCTCGAAAGCCACGACGTGCAGTGAAAGACCTGAATTGGTCAGGTGAGGCTGGGATGGGGCTCGGGCGCACACGCGTGGGCGCACGGCCGGCACATGAATCCCGGCTGTCCGTGAACCGGAGAGTTCATGTGCCGCCGAAGCGCCCTCGCGTGAAGCGCCCGTCGCTCCCATCCCAGCCTCACCTGACTACTCCAGACTTTCCGTGTACGTTTCGCCGCAATGACGCCGCAAGTGTCGCTCTTCAACACGCTGACCCGTCGCGTCGAGCCGCTGCAGCCGCTCGCGCCGCCGCGCGTCACGCTGTATACCTGCGGCCCGACGGTCTGGAACTACGCGCACATCGGCAATTTCCGCACGTTCCTGTTCGAGGACTTACTGCGCCGCTGGTTGGAAGCGTCGGGCTACGACGTCTTCCAGATCATGAATCTCACCGATGTAGACGACCGCACGATCAAGGCGGCGCGCCAGGCCGGCAAAAGGCTCACCGAGCATACCGCGCCGTTCACGAAGGCGTTCTTCGAAGACCGCGACTATCTGCGTATCAAGCCGGCGCATGTCTACACGCCGGCGACGGAGTACATGCCGCAGATGATCACGCTGGTGTCGCGGCTGCTCGAGCGCGGCGTCGCGTACAAGGGAGAGGACGGATCGGTCTACTTTGCGCTCGCCAAATTTCCGACCTATGGACGGTTGTCGCAGCTCGACAAGCGCGAAATCAAAGTCGGCGCGCGCGTGGCCAGCGATGAGTACGCGAAGGGCGACCCGAGCGATTTCGCGCTATGGAAAAAAGCCGATGCCGAAGACGAGGCCGTCGGTGCTGCCTGGGACGCGCCGTTTGGCCGCGGCCGGCCCGGATGGCACCTCGAGTGTTCGGCGATGGCACTCGAAGAAATCGGCAAGTGCTGCGGCGTGCAGACGCTCGACATCCACGCCGGCGGGATCGATCTGATTTTCCCTCATCACGAAAACGAAATCGCGCAGTCCGAAGGTGCGACGGGCCAGCCGTTCTCACGCCACTGGGTGCACGGCGAGTTTCTCAACGTGCGTGGCACCAAGATGTCGAAACGGCACGGAAATTTTCTCACCGCGCGCGACCTGCGTGAGCAGGGTGTGGATGCGGCGGCGGTGCGGCTGCTGTTTTTTCAAACGCACTATCGCCAACCCGTCGACTTTACGGACGACGCGCTCGACGCGGCGAAGGAAGGCGTGCGGCGACTCGGGGAGTTTCATGAGCGACTGAAAAAAACCGGGAAAGGGCAGAAGGAAGAAGCACTATCCGGTCTCGCTGAGAAACTCGAGGCCGATGTCGCCACGGCGTTGAACGACGATCTCAACGCGCCGCGCGCCGTCGCCGCGCTGTTCGACTTCGTCCGGTCCGCCAATCGCGAGCTCGACAAACCGGTCGCTCCCACCGGCACGGCGGGCGCACTCGCGGCATTCGAGCGCGTGACCGTGGTCCTGGATGTGCTGCCGACGGCTCGGGCAGCAGACCCGGCGCTCGCGCGCTGGGTCGAGGAGCGGATCGCCGCCCGCGCTCAGGCCCGTAAGTCCAAGGATTTCAAGGCCGCCGACGCGATACGGGACGAGCTCAGGGCCAAAGGCGTCGAGATCGAAGACACGCCGCAGGGCACCAAGTGGCGACTCGCCTGACGAGGCCTAAGTCGTTCGACATCCATCCCTTGCCATAGTTGCGAACCCCGTCTAAGATTCGGGTCTGTCGGATTCAGCCTTAGCCAGCTGACGTAGCTCAACTGGTAGAGCAGCTGATTTGTAATCAGCAGGTTAAGGGTTCGAGTCCCTTCGTCAGCTCAAACCCGAGTTTGAGGAAACAACAACCCCGCGCGCAGCGACACGCGGGGTCTGTTGTCAGGGGAAGTTTCGAGGGCGTGGGCGCGGTGGGGTGCCCGAGCGGCCAAAGGGAGCAGACTGTAAATCTGCCGCGCTTAGCGCTACGAAGGTTCGAATCCTTCCCCCACCACTTTGTAGCGCGCGGGTGTAGCTCAGTTGGTAGAGCATCAGCCTTCCAAGCTGAGGGTCGCGGGTTCGAGTCCCGTCGCCCGCTCTGACGAACGCTCGCGTAGCTCAGTCGGTAGAGCGCGTCCTTGGTAAGGACGAGGTCACCGGTTCAATCCCGGTCGCGAGCTCTGGGAACGACGAATTGTTATAGAAGCGAACACTCACCAAGGAATACGAGCGCAATGGCAAAAGCCAAATTTGAACGGACCAAGCCCCACGTGAATGTTGGCACGATTGGGCACGTGGACCACGGCAAGACGACGCTGACCTCGGCGCTGACGAAGGTCTCGGCCGACAAAGGCCTCGGGACGTATGTCAGCTACGATCAGGTGGCGAAGGCGAGCGAGAGCCAGGGCCGGCGCGATGCGACGAAGATTCTGACGATCGCGACGAGCCACGTCGAGTACTCGACGGTGGAGCGCCACTACGCGCACGTCGACTGCCCGGGCCACGCCGACTATGTGAAGAACATGATCACGGGCGCGGCGCAGATGGACGGGGCGATCCTCGTTGTCAGCGCCGTCGATGGCCCGATGCCGCAGACCAGAGAGCACATCCTCCTGGCCCGGCAGGTGAACGTGCCGGCGGTGGTGGTCTTCCTCAATAAGTGCGACCTGGTGGACGATCCGGAGCTGTTGGACCTGGTCGAGCTCGAAGTCCGCGAGCTCCTGTCCAAGTACCAGTTCCCGGGCGACGACGTGCCGGTGATTCGGGGCGCGGCCTTGAAGGCGATCGAAGGGGACAAGCAGTGGGCGGGGAAGGTCGAGGAGCTCTTGGCCGCGCTCGATAAGAGCATCCCCGTACCGAAGCGCGAAGTCGACAAGCCGTTCCTGATGCCGGTCGAAGACGTCTTCTCGATCACGGGCCGTGGCACCGTCGCGACCGGAAGAATCGATCGCGGCAAGATCAAGGTCGGCGAGGAAGTCGAGATGGTGGGCTTCGGGACCGACAAGAAGACGGTCGTGACGGGCGTCGAAATGTTCCGCAAGCTGCTGGACGATGGCCAGGCCGGCGACAATGTCGGCTTGCTGCTGCGCGGCATCGAGAAGGACCAGATCGAGCGCGGGATGGTGTTGGCCAAACCCGGGTCGATCAAGCCGCACACCCAGTTCGAGGCCGAAGTCTACGTCCTGACCAAAGAAGAGGGTGGCCGTCATACGCCGTTCTTCAAGGGGTATCGGCCGCAGTTCTACTTCCGGACGACGGACGTCACGGGCTCCGTGGAGTTGCCCGCGGGCGTCGAGATGGTGATGCCGGGGGACAACACGAAGATGACGATCGAGCTGATCACGCCGATCGCGATGGAAGAGCAGCTCCGCTTTGCCATCCGAGAGGGTGGTAGAACGGTTGGCGCAGGCGTGGTCACCAAAATCTTGAAATAGGCACCACCCGACGAGGTTTCAGTGCCGAGAGAAAACATCATCATGGAGTGCACCGTCTGTAAGAGTCGGAACTATTTCACGACCAAAAACAGGCGGAAGCACCCCGAGCGGGCGGAGTGGAAGAAGTTTTGCCCGCGGTGCAATAAGCAGCAGGCGCACAAGGAATCGAAGTAATGGCCACGGAGGTCATGACGGGCGGCGGGGGAAGCCCCGAGGTCCGTCCGCGCGGCCGCATTGCGGGATTCATCCAGTTCCTGCGCGACGTGCGCAACGAGCTGCGCAAAGTTACGTGGCCGACGTTCGATGAGCTGAAGAAGGCGACGACCGTGATCGTCATTTTCGTCACGGTGCTGGGCATTGCGATCGGGTTGATGGACTCGTTCTTCCAGTTCGTGTTCGTGAAGCTGGTGGCGAGGCTGTTCTAATGGCCTCCCCGGAGCTGCGCTGGTATGCGATTCAGACGACCGCGGGGCACGAGAACAAGGTGCGCAATTTGATCGCACGCCGGATCAGCGAGGATGCCCGGCCCGAGGCGGAGAAGCCGATCCGCCAGGCCTTGGTCCCCACCCAGGAAGTCGTGGAGATCAAGAACGGCAAGAAGGTGAACGTCGAGCGCAAGATCTACCCGGGCTACGTACTCGTGGAGATGGACCTGAACCAGGAGACCATCCACACGATCAACGGCATCCAGGGCGTGATCAAGTTCGTGGGAACCGGCCGGCTCCCGATGCCGTTGCGTCCGGACGAAGTCAACCGGCTGCTCGGCGTCGAAGAGGCGATCAAGGAAGAAGAGCCCACGGAAGCGATTCCGTTCCTCGTGGGCCAGGTCGTGGAGATCACGGAAGGGCCGTTCTCGGATTTCAGCGGGACGGTGCAGGAAGTGCTGCCGGACAAGGGCAAGGTTCGCGTTTCGGTCGCGCTGTTCGGTCGGCCGACGTCGGTCGAGCTCGATTATTTGCAGCTGAAGGCTCACTAGCCTTCCCCACACCACTGGGCACGTGGGAGTCCGTCGCTGACGGACGCTAATAGAGGAATACGATGGCCAAGCCAATCACCGCAGTCGTGAAGTTGCAGGTGCCGGCCGGGCAGGCGACGCCTGCGCCGCCGGTGGGTACGGCGCTCGGGCCCCATGGCGTCAACATCATGGAATTCGTGAAGCAGTTCAACGCGAAAACCGGTAGCGCCCAGGGCATGGTCACGCCCGTCGTCGTGACGATCTACAAGGACCGCACCTTCACGTTTGTGACCAAGACGCCGCCTGCCGCGGTCTTGCTCAAGAAGGAAGCGGGCATCGAGAAGGGCTCGGCGACCTCCAACCGGGAGAAGGTCGGCAAGGTCACGCGCGCTCAGCTCCAGAAGATCGCCGAGCTGAAGATGCAGGATCTGAACGCGACCGATCTCGAAGGCGCGATCAACATGATCGCGGGTACGGCGCGTTCCATGGGCCTCGTGGTGGAGGGCTGATGCGCACCCACGGCAAGAAATACCGGGCCGCGGTCGCGACCATCGAGCCGCGCAAACTGTATGCGCCCGCCGTTGCCGTCGAGCAGGTGAAGCAAACGGCCTATGCGAAATTCGACGAATCGGTGGACGTCGCGGTGCGCCTCGGCGTCGATCCCAAGCACGCCGATCAGATCGTGCGCGGCACGGTGTCCATGCCGCACGGCACGGGGAAGAAGGTCCGCGTGCTCGTGATCGCGCAGGGGGAGAAGATCAAAGAGGCCGAAGCGGCCGGCGCCGACTACGTGGGCGTCGAGTACGTGGCGAAGATCAAAGAAGGCTGGATGGACACCGACGTCATCGTGGCCACGCCCGACGTGATGGGGCAGCTGGGCGCGCTCGGCAAGATTCTCGGACCGCGCGGGCTGATGCCGAACCCGAAGTCGGGCACCGTCACGATGGACGTGACGAAAGCGGTGAAAGAGCTGAAGGCGGGCAAAATCGAATTTCGCGTGGATAAGAGCGGAATCGTGCACGCGGCCGTCGGCAAGAAGTCGTTCACGGCACAGCAGCTCGCCGACAACCTGCAGGCGTTCATGGACGCGATCGTCAAGGCGAAGCCGTCGGCGGCGAAGGGTCACTACATCCGTTCAGTGACGGTCTCGAGCACGATGGGACCGGGCGTGCGGGTCGATCCGGCGGGATACCACGTATGAACCGCACGAAAGCGCAAAAACAGGAGATGGTCACGACCCTGGCGGCGCAGGTCGCCAAGTCGCAGACGATCTACATCACGGATTTCACGGGCCTCAACGTGGCCCACATCACGGATCTGCGCCGCCGCCTCCGTGCGGTCGGCGTCGAGTACGTGGTGGTCAAGAACACGCTGGCGCGTCGCGCGCTGAGCGAGCAGCAGCTGAAGGACGGCGGACTCGAAGCGTTCCTTGCCGGTCCGACGGCGCTGGTGCTGGCGGGCGCGGATCCGGTCGGCGCGGCGAAGGTGCTGACCGACTTCGCCAAGGAATTCGAGAAGCCGTCGATCAGGGTCGGGCTGGTCGAAGGCAAGCCGATCACGCAGGCGCAGGTGAAATCGCTCGCCGCGCTGCCGTCCAAGACGCAGCTCTTGGCGCAGCTGGGTGGAGCGCTGCAGGCGCCCATGGCGGGATTCTTGGGAGTGCTGAACGGACTTCTGTATTCGATGGTGGGTGCCCTTGAGGCGCTAAAAACTAAACGGGCGGGAGAACAGTAATGGCGACCCAAACAATGAGTAAGGACGACATCCTCGAAGCCATCGGCAACATGTCGGTGTTCGAGCTGGCGGAGTTGATCGAAGCCTTTAAGGGCCGCTTCGGCGTGACGATTGCGGCTCCGGCAGCAGCAGCGGCAGGAGCCGCTCCGGCCGCAGCGGCGCCCGCGGCCGAGGAGCAGACGGAGTTCACGGTCGTGCTGAAGGCCGGTGGTGAGAAGAAAATCCAGGTGATCAAGGAGATTCGCGCGATCACCAGCCTCGGCCTGAAAGAGGCGAAGGATCTCGTCGAAGGCGCGCCCGGAACGGTGAAAGAAGGCGTGAACAAGGCGGAAGCCGAAGAAATCAAAAAGAAGCTCGAAGCGCAGGGCGCCGTCGTCGAACTGAAGTAGCCTCGAGTCAGCCCTGGGCCATGGGGGCCCAGCGGCCAACCCGAGTCTCGCTTCGGTCTACGACATGCGCGGATTAACTACAACCTGCTCGCTTTTCCGAGCCCTAGGATCCTCCCCCGCACCGCAGCCGGGTACGGGGGTGGCAGGGCCTTTTGCATTACTTGAGGGTTCGCATGACCACTAAAGAGCTACCGGTTCTTTCGTTCGCAAAACTGCCGACGGGCATGCCGATGCCCCATCTCCTCGACATTCAGACGCGCGCCTTCCAGTCGCTCCTGCAGCCGGACGGCAAGGATGGCGCGCGCGCCGACGTCGGGCTGGAGCGGGTCTTCAAGGATCTGTTCCCGATCCAGGACGTCAACGGCAACTACTCGCTCGAGTTCGTGAAGTACGCGCTCGGGGAGGCGAAGTACACCGTCGAGGAGTGCATCGAGCGCGATATGACGTACTCGGTGCCGCTCAAGGCGACGCTGCAGCTCGTCGTGATGGAAGAAGTAGGCGAGGTCACCAAGACCAAGCGTCCCAAGAACATCATCGAGAAGGAAGTCTATCTCGGTGAGCTGCCGATCCTCACGCCGCTCGGCACGTTCGTCATCAACGGCGCGGAGCGCGTCATCGTGTCGCAGCTGCACCGCTCGCCCGGCGTCGTGTTCGAGGAGAGCATCCACCCGAACGGCCAGCGCCTCTTCTCGGCGCGCATCATTCCGTTCCGGGGCTCCTGGGTCGAGTTCACGGTCGACATTCACGACGTGATCTACGTCCACATCGACAAGAAGAAGAAATTCCCGGCCACCGCGTTGCTGCGCGCGTTCGGCTACGGCACCAACGCCGACATCCTGAAGCTGTTCTACGCGGTGAAGGAGATCGACATCACCGGCAAGCTCGAGGGCCGCGCGCAGAAGCGCGAGGTGCTCGGTACACTGCTGGCCGCCGACGTTCCGGATCCCGAGAACAAGAAGGGCGAACCGCTGGCGCGCGTAGGCGACGAGCTGGTGCTGGAGCGCTTCAACGCGTTCCGCCGCGCCGGCATCACGTCGGTCAAAGTCTTCGCCGGCTACACCTCGCTCGACCTGCGCGAGGATGCGCAGCCGACGACCACGCAGCAGACGCCGAGCAAGTACGTGCTGGCGTTCGACGTCGCCGATACCGATGGGGAAGTCGTCGGCGAGGCGGGGCGTGAGCTGTCCGAAACGTTGAAGAAGAAGTTCCTCAAGGCCGGCGTGACCAAAGTGGACGTGCTGCTGCCACCCGGCCGCAGCGAATCGCCGCTGATCAAGAACACGCTCGCCAAGGATCCGACGCACGCCGAGGCCGAGGCGCTGGCGCAGATCTACACCCTGCTGCGCCCCGGCGAGGCGCCGAATATCGAGACCGCGCGCGAAGCGCTGAAGCGGCTGTTCTTCCACCCGAAGCGCTACGACCTGGGGCGGGTCGGCCGCTACAAGATCAACCAGCGCCTCAAGGTGAACGAGGCGAAGGACAACACCGTCCTGACCGAGAACGACTTCATCGCGATCATCCGCTACCTGATCGAGCTGTCCGAAGGCCGTGGCTACACCGACGACATCGACCATCTCGGCAACCGCCGGGTGCGCTCGGTCGGCGAGCTGATCGCCAACCAGTTCTCGGTCGGCCTGTCGCGGATGGCGCGGCTGATCAAGGAGCGGATGAGCATCAACAACGATCCCGAGCGGATCACGCTCGACGATCTGGTGAACGCGCGCACCGTGAGCGCCGTCATTCAGGCGTTCTTCGGCAGCTCGCAGCTGTCGCAGTTCATGGATCAGACGAATCCGCTCGCCGAGCTGACGCACAAGCGTCGTCTCTCGGCGCTCGGACCGGGCGGCCTCACGCGCGAGCGCGCGGGCTTCGAGGTGCGCGACGTGCACTACAGCCAGTACGGCCGCATGTGCCCGATCGAGACGCCGGAAGGTCCGAACATCGGTCTGATCACGAGCCTGTCGTGCTATGCCCGGGTGAACGATCTCGGCTTCATCGAGACGCCGTACCGCGTGGTGAAGGACGGCAAGGTCACCGACGAAACGCGCTGGCTGTCGGCTTCGGAGGAAGAGGATTACGCGGTCGCGCAGGCGAACGCGCACCTCACGCCCGAAGGCCGCTTCGCCGACGAGCTGGTGCTGTGCCGCAAGCGGGACGACTACCCGCTGCTGCCGCCCAACAAGATCGACTTCATGGACGTGGCGCCCGAGCAGCTCGTGTCGATCGCCGCGGCGCTGATTCCGTTCCTGGAGCATGACGACGCGAACCGCGCCCTCATGGGCTCGAACATGCAGCGGCAGTCGGTGCCGCTCCTCTTCCCGCAGGCGCCGCTGGTGGGCACCGGGCTCGAGGAGAAGGTGGCGCGCGACTCCGGGGCGGTGGTGATCGCCCGCCGCGGCGGCGTGGTCACCCGCGTCACGGCCGATGAGATCATCATCGACTCCGGCGACGAGGACGCGCCCGGCAACGGCAACGGGGGCGGGGATCATCCGCTGGCGCGGCTCAAGCAGCACGACCGCTTCCGCCTGAAGAAGTTCTGGCGGACGAACCAGGACACCGCCATCAACCAGCGGCCGCTCGTGCACATGGGCCAGAAGGTGAAGGCGGGGCAGATCGTCGCGGACGGCGCGGGCACGGAGCGCGGGGATCTCGCGCTCGGCGCCAACGTCACGGTGGCGTTCATGCCGTGGTACGGCCACAACTTCGAAGACGCGATCGTGCTCTCCGAGCGCCTCGTGAAGGACGACGTCTATTCGTCGATCCACATCCAGGAGCTCGAACTGCACGTCCGCGACACCAAGCGCGGCCGTGAGGAGATCACGCGCGAGATCCCGAACGTCGCCGAGGAGTCGCTGGTGGACCTCGACGAGCGGGGCATCGTGCGGATCGGCGCCCATGTGAAGGCGGGCGACATCCTGGTCGGCAAGATCACGCCGAAAGGCGAGACGGAGCTCTCGCCGGAAGAAAAGCTGCTCACCGCGATCTTCGGCGAGAAGGCGAAGGACGTGAAGGACTCGTCGCTGAAGGTGCCGCCCGGGATGGAAGGCGTCGTCATCGACGTCAAGATTTTCTCGCGCATCGAAGACCAGGTCGTGGAGAAGGACCGCGGCGAGCGCATCGGCGAAGTGCGCCGGCTCGAGGCGGAAGAGAAGGCCCGCATCTCCGAGGCGATGTTCGCGGAGATGGCGGAGCTGCTCGCGAATCAGGAAGTCGGCCTGATCCTGAAGGCCGGGACGGTCGAAGAGTATCTGCCGGCGGGCACCAAGCTGTCCCGGCAGCAGCTGAGCGAGATCAATTTCGCCGATGTCGACCTGAAGACGCTGCGCGTCGCGAACAAGTCGGTGAACGAGAAGGTTCGCGCGGTACTCGACGCGGCCAGCGCCGAGCGCGCGAAGATCGAAGAGAAGTCGGAAGACCAGATCGACAAGATCCTGCAGCCCGATGAGCTGCCGCCCGGCGTCATCCAGCTGGTGAAGGTCTACGTCGCCGAGAAGCGGAAGATCTCGGTGGGCGACAAGATGGCCGGCCGCCACGGCAACAAGGGCATCATCGCGCGGATCGTGCCGGAGGAGGACATGCCGTTCCTCCCCAACGGGACGCCGGTGGACATCGTGCTCAACCCGCTCGGCGTGCCGAGCCGGATGAACGTCGGCCAGATCCTCGAGACGCACCTGGGCTGGGCGGCGAACCTGCTGGGCTTCGACGCCAAGACACCCGTCTTCCAGGGCGCGAACGAGACCGAGATCGGCGTGCTGCTGCGTCTCGCCGGCCTGTCGTGGGCGGCGGATGCGCTCCGGCTCGACGTGAAGCCGCCGACGCTCGACACCGACCGCGTGACGCAGATCGTATCCGACCTGCGGAGGCTGCCAGGGACCAACGGCGACCGGCCCGATATCGGGACGGCCGGCATCGAGCTGCTCGGCGGGCGCAGTGTCTCGGCCGAGACGCGCGAGCTGCACCATCAGATGGTCGACTTCCTCAAGCTCGCCGGCAAAGAGCTGGCGGAGCGTGAGCTCGCCCAGCACCGGATCGAGCAGGAAGTGCACGCGGCGAAACTCGAAGCGGCGGACGCCAGCAACCTGTCTGCTGTCGAGAAGGCAGCCTTGAAAACCGGTCTCAAGGAGATCGAGAAGAGCCTGGCAAAGGACAAGCCGGCCGAGGTGCTCGAGGCGACGGGACGTCCTGCGCTCGCGGCGCTGTTCGGGGCCAAGTCCGAGGCCGACGTGAATGCCGCGGCGGACGAGCTGCTCGCGGCCGCCGGGTTGTCGCCGGTCGGCAAATGCCGGCTGCGTGACGGCCGGACGGGCGAGCTGTTCGAATCCGAGGTCACCGTCGGCTCGATCTACATGATGAAGCTGTCGCACCTCGTAGACGACAAGATCCACGCCCGCTCCATCGGGCCGTACTCGCTGGTGACGCAGCAGCCGCTCGCCGGAAAGGCGCAGTTCGGCGGCCAGCGGTTCGGAGAGATGGAAGTCTGGGCGCTGGAGGCATACGGCGCCGCGCACACGCTGCAGGAGATCCTGACCGTCAAGTCGGACGACGTGAACGGCCGCAGCCGCGTGTACGAGGCGATCGTGAAGGGGCAGAACCTGCCGAAGCCCGGGATCCCGGAGTCCTTCAACGTGCTGGTGAAGGAGCTCCAGGCGCTCGGATTGAAGGTGACGCTCGGCACTACTGAAGAAGTGGAGGAATAAGTGATCGATTTCCGAAGCGGCCACGAGCCGAAGAGCTCGAGCTTTGACTATATCCAGATCCGGATCGCCTCCCCCGAGGAGATCCGGGGTCCCAAGGACTCCAAGGAGCGCGAGCGCCTGGAGCTCCAGGGGCAGCGCACGTGGTGGTCGTGGGGCGAAGTCACGAAGCCCGAGACGATCAACTACCGGTCGTTCAAGCCGGAACGGGATGGGCTCTTCTGCGAGCGCATCTTCGGTCCGGTCAAGGACTGGGAGTGCCACTGCGGCAAGTACAAGCGGATCCGCTATCGCGGCGTGATCTGCGACCGGTGCGGCGTCGAGGTGACGCTGTCCAAGGTGCGGCGCGAGCGCATGGGCCACATCGAGCTCGCGGTTCCGGTGGCGCACATCTGGTTCTTCAAGACGCTGCCGTCGCCGATGGGCAACCTGCTCGACATGACGCTGCGCGACCTCGAGCGCGTCATCTACTACACGAACTACGTCGTGATCGAGCCCGGCGAGCAGGAAGTACAGGAGCGCGAGCTGCTCGACGAAGACCGCTACCTGGAGCTGCGCAACAAGTCGAAGGCCGAGGGCGACACGGCGTTCAGGGCGGACATCGGCTCACCCGCGATCCGCTCGCTGCTCGAGCGCATCAACGTGGACAAGCTCGCTGACGAATTGCGCGACACCGTGGCGAACGAGACGAGCCAGCACCGCAAGAAGCAGATGCTCAAGCGGCTCAAGATCGTGGACGCGATGCGCAACTCCGGCAATGCCGGGGAGCAGCGCAACGATCCGCGCTGGATGATTCTCGACGTCGTGCCGGTGATTCCGCCCGACCTGCGGCCGCTGGTGCCGCTCGACGGTGGGCGCTTCGCTACGTCCGACTTGAACGATCTGTACCGGCGGGTGATCAACCGGAACAACCGGCTGCAGAAGCTGATCCTGCACCGCGCGCCGGAGGTCATTCTCCGGAACGAGAAGCGGATGCTGCAGGAAGCGGTGGACGCGCTGTTCGACAACGGCCGCCGCTCCAAGGCGATCCGGGGGCGCGGCAAGCGGCCCCTCAAGTCGCTGTCCGACATGCTCAAGGGCAAGCAGGGCCGGTTCCGTCAGAACCTGCTCGGCAAGCGCGTGGACTACTCGGGCCGTTCGGTGATCGTCGTCGGACCAGAGTTGAAGCTGCATCAGTGCGGTCTGCCGAAGGCGATGGCGGTCGAACTGTTCAAGCCCTTCATCATCCACAAGCTGGTGGAGAAGGGCATCGCCGAGACGGTGAAGCGGGCGAAGAAGATCGTGGAGAAGGAGTCGCCGGAAGTGTACGAGATCCTCGAGGAGATCATCGAGGACCATCCCGTACTGCTGAACCGCGCGCCCACGCTGCACCGCCTGGGCATTCAGGCGTTCGAGCCCGTGCTCGTCGAGGGCAAGGCGATCCGGATTCACCCGCTCGTCTGCGCGGCGTTCAACGCCGACTTCGACGGCGACCAGATGGCCGTGCATGTGCCGCTCTCGTTCGAGGCGCAGCTCGAATCGCGCCTGCTGATGATTTCGTCCAACAATATCCTCAAGCCGTCCGACGGCCGGCCGGTCGCGGAGCCCAGCCAGGACATGGTGCTCGGCTGCCACTTCCTGACCAAGGAGCCGGCGGACTTCGAAGTGCAGGTCAAGACGGCGCCGCGCATCGGCTCGATGGCGGAGCTGGAGATGTGTCTCGCCGTCAAGCGGCTCGAGTTCCACTCGCCGGTGATCATGTGGCACGAGCGTCCGGAGTTGCCGGGCCGCTGGATCGCTACGACGGCGGGACGCGTGATCTTCAACAGCATCGTCCCGGTGGGATTGCTGCGCGATCTGGGCTTCCAGAACAAGGTGATGCGGAAGAAGGATCTCTCCGAGCTGGTGTTCGAGAGCTATCGCCGCGCGGGGCTCAGTTCGACGGTGCAGTTCCTCGACCAGCTGAAGGAGGCCGGCTTCCGCTACGCTACCATGGGCGGCGTCTCGATCGGCGTGGCCGACCTCGAGATTCCGGGCGAGAAGTCGCCGCTGTTGCACGACGCCGAAGCGCGCGTCGAGCGGTTCCAGCGCGCGTACTCGACGGGCCAGATCACCTTCGGGGAGCGGTACAACAAGGTGATCGACGCGTGGACGCATGCGAATAACGACATCGCCGAGGCGATGGTAGCGACAATGCGGAAATCCAAGGGCGGCTTCAACCCGGTGTTCATGATGTTCGACTCCGGCAGCCGCGGCTCGCGCGACCAGATCCGGCAGCTCGCCGGGATGCGCGGACTGATGGCCAAGCCGCAGAAGAAGCTGACGGGCGGCATCGGCGAAATCATCGAGAGCCCGATCAAGTCGAACTTCCGCGAAGGGCTGTCGGTGCTCGAGTACTTCATCTCGACGCACGGCGCGCGGAAGGGTCTCGCCGACACGGCGCTCAAGACGGCCGACGCGGGCTATCTGACGCGGCGCCTCGTGGACGTGGCGCAGGATGTCACGATTACCGAGGAGGACTGCGGCACGATCCTCGGCCTCGAGATGTCGGCGTTGAAAGAGGGCGAAGACATCATCGAGCCGTTGCGCGAGCGCGTCGTGGGGTGCGTGGCGCTCGACGAGGTCATGGATCCGCACGAGCTCGACGAAGACAGCCGGCCCAAGGTGCTGGTCGAAGCGGGCAAGCTGATCCTGGAGGAGACCTCGCAGGCCATCGAGGACGCGGGGATCGAGATGGTGAAGATCCGCTCGGTCTTGACCTGCGAGGCGAAGCGCGGCGTGTGCCGGATGTGCTACGGCCGCAACCTCGCCACGATGGACATGGTGGACCTCGGCGAAGCGGTCGGCATTCTGGCCGCGCAGTCGATCGGCGAGCCGGGCACGCAGCTGACCCTGCGAACCTTCCACATCGGCGGCACGGCGGCGCGTATCGCCGAGCAGACGGTGCGGAAGACCAAGGTCGAAGGCGTCATCGAGCACGGCGACCGGCTGACGTTTGTGAAAACGCCGGAAGGCAATCAGGTCGTCACGAGCTACGAGGGCGAGCTGATCCTCAAGGCGGCGCCCCACGGTGGGACGTCCGGCACGGCCGCCAGCAAGCTGGCCGTGCACTCGCGCTTCCAGGTGCCGCTCGGCGCCACGCTGATGGTCGAGGACGACCAGAAGGTGGCCAAGGACGGCGTGCTGTTCACGTGGGATCCGTACACCAACCCGATCATGACCGATGTGGGGGGTCTGGTGCGGTTCGTGGACATCGTCGATGACGAGACGGTGCGCGAGGAGCTGGACGAAATCACCGGCCGGCGCCAGCGCGTGATCATCGAAGACCGGGAGAAGAAGCTCCACCCGCACATCGAGGTCGTGCAGAAGAAGGGCGACAAAGAGAAGCGGCTCCGCGACTTCGTGATTCCGGAAGGCGCGCAGCTCATGATCGAGGATGGCCAGGAAGTGTATGCGGGCCAGGTGCTCGCCAAGGTGTCGCGTGAGGCGTACAAAACGCGCGACATCACGGGGGGCCTGCCGCGCGTCGCCGAGCTGTTCGAGGCACGCCGGCCGAAGGATCCCGCCACGATCTCCGAAGTGGACGGCGTGGTGCGGTTCGGCGAGATCAAGCGCGGCAAGCGCGAGATCTGGGTGCATCCCGAGGAGGGCGAGGCGCAGCTGTACGAGGTGCCCGCGGGCAAGCACTTGCGCGTGCACGAAGGCGATCGGGTGCGGGCGGGCGACCGTCTCACCGAAGGTCCGGTGAATCCGCACGACATTCTGCGGATCAAGGGCCCGCGCGCCGTGCAGGAATATCTATTGAACGAAGTGCAGGAGGTGTACCGGCTGCAGGGTGTGAAGATCAACGACAAGCACATCGGCGTGATCGTGCGCCAGATGCTGCAGAAGGTGAAAGTCGTCGAGCCGGGCGACACCGAGTTCCTGGAGGGCGAGAACGTGGACAAGCTCGTGTTCAGCGAGAAAAACGAGCGCGCGGTGAGGAAGGGCGGCAAGCCTTCGACCCGCGAGCCGCTGCTGCTCGGCATCACGAAGGCGAGCTTGACGACGCAGTCGTTTATCTCGGCGGCGTCGTTCCAGGAGACCACCCGCGTGCTGACCGACGCGGCGATCCGCGGGGCCAAGGATGATCTGCTCGGGTTGAAGGAGAACATCATCATCGGGCACCTGATCCCGGCGGGTACGGGCATTTACCGCTATCACGACATCGAGATCGAGCCGCCGGAGGGCTTCCAGCCTCCGACGCCGCCGCTCGAGGCCGCGTTGCCTGGAGCGGGATCTGCACCGAGTCCGTTCCCGGCGGAAGTGGAAGCGGAATAGGCGCTGGGGGCTCGGGATTAGGGGCGAGGGACGGCGCTGGGGAATCCCCCAGCGCCGTTTTGTATTGTGTGAGGCGACTATGACGTTTGGCGCGCTAGCACTTGCCGGGTCTGGCCGCGTCTGGTGACCGTTTGCAAATCCCTCAACCGCGAACGGTGCATGAAACGCTACGTTCTCCGCCTCGCCACGGCCGTGGTGTTTGCACTCCCGATCGGCGCATGCAACAACGACAACACGACGGGTCTTCCCGCGATAACGCCGCAGGTCGATGGGAGCACCCGCGTCCTGCGTGACGCGATCGCGTTTTTCACCTATCAGTTCAGTCCGGGCGGAGACCTTGGCGTCATGAACCCGGATGGCTCGGGCCGGCGGCGACTGGCGGGGAGCGAAACCGGGTTTGAGCCGGCGATCTCACCTGACGGGAGGCGGATTGCGTTCTCGCGCGTGACGAGTCTCGGCGTCACCGCGATCTACGTCCTGAACGTCGACGGGACCGGCATCACCCAGGTCGTCGACGGGTTGTTGTTCAACGGCACTCCCGTGTGGTCGCCCGACGGTTGTCAGATCGCGTTCCGCAGCACCCGTGAAGGGCCGTTCGGACCGTACGGACGGATCTCGATCGTCAATGCGGATGGCAGCGGCTTGCGCCAGCTCACACCCGAAGTGGGTGCGAACGACTACCAGTTCGACGAAGGGCCTTCCTGGTCACCGGACGGCAGACGCCTGGCGTTCACGCGCAACGCGGTCCTGCAGGTCATCAATGCCGATGGCACGGGCATGACGCCGCTGCCGAACGAGGATCTCGCAGAGAACGCAACGTGGTCCCCGGATGGACAGAAGATCGCCTACTTCGGTCTGATCCCGCAGGGCATTCACGTAAGAAACGCGGACGGATCGAACCTCGTCACGGTGACCGCACCGGCAGACGGAACCTTCGACGGATGGCCACATTGGTCGACGGACGGCCGTCAACTCGTGTTCTCGCGGTATGTCTCGGCGGACGATCAGGCCAGCGTCGTCACGATCAATGCCGATGGGACCGGTCAGGTTCACGGCCTGACTCCGCCTGGTGTGAACGATTACATGCCGGACTGGAGCGATCACCCCGCGTCGTCGGCCCGGTGTGACGCCGGTCTTAGAGTCGAGGTGACACCGGCGTCGATCACGCTGGGGTTGGACGAGACCCAGCAATTCACAGCAACGGTCCGCTCCACGAGTGGCACGGTGGTCAACGGTGCAGCCCTAGAGTGGTCCTCGACCGATCCAACCGTCGTGACCGTCACCGCGTCGGGGCTCGTGACGGCGGTCAGCACAGGGAGTGCACTCATCAAGGCGTCGTTCTCGAATGCCACCGGCACCGCAGCGGTCACCGTGGGTAATCCCAACGTCCTGCGCAACGTCATTCTCTATGACACCGAGGAATTCGGCCTCTCGACGCTCTCGGTGGTCAGGCCCGACGGGACGGGACGCCGGCGGCTCACGACCGATCAGTTTGGATACTTCGCCCCGTCGATCTCGCCGGATGGACGCCGGATCGCATTCGCGACCTTCGGCGGCATCTACGTGATGAACGCCGATGGCACCGGCACGACGCTCGTCGTGTCTCGCGGATTCATTGGCGACAGGAACGCCGTGTGGTCGCCCGACGGCAGCCAGCTCGCGTTCCGGAGCGAGGTC
>Ga0193711_1000020_pt1 | contig 39326 bp, 39 predicted proteins | sample H3m2metaG_FD_144922 | JGI IMG/M metagenome (GOLD analysis project Ga0193711, IMG submission 144922) | Soil microbial communities from a riparian zone of the East river system, Colorado, United States - H3m2 | ecosystem: Environmental > Terrestrial > Soil > Riparian zone | place: USA: East River...
CCGGAGTCTTCGCCGCGGCGCCCCAGCCGGGCGTTCCCGCTCCGCGTGACGTGTTGGGGTGGTTCAGCTCGCGCGGCGGCGAGCTCGCCAAACCCGACATCGTGACGCCGGGCGTCGCGTTCTCCAGCGTCCCGCGCTGGGACACGGGCAACGAGATCAAGGGTGGCACGAGCATGTCGTCCCCGCACGCCGCCGGCCTCGCCGCCTGCCTCGTGTCGGCGCTGGCGCAGGAAGGCCGGCGCGCCACGGCGAGCGACATCGCCCAGGCGCTGCGAATGTCGGCGCGCCCGTTCAACGGGGCGCGCTTCATCGATGACGGCGCGGGCATGCCCGCCCTCGAAGCGGCGTATCAGTGGCTCGAAGGCGGGCATCAGGGCTCGATCTACAGCGTGCATGCATCCACCGGCGTCACCGCCGCGTTCCGCCGCAACGGATTCGCCGGGCCCCAGGACAGCGTGGAGACGTTTACCGTGCGTCACGTGGCCGGATTGCGCGCCGCGGAGTTCGCCCTGCGCGCGGACGTTCCGTGGCTCCGCGTGGACGACTCCGTCGACGCCGGACCGCGTACCACGGAGATCGCGGTCACGTACAACCGCAGTGCGTTGACCGCACCGGGTGTCTACGTCGGGACGGTGAGCGCGCGAAACCCCCGCGATCCCGTCGCTGGCCCACTGTTTACGCTCGTCAACACCGTCATCGTGCCCACAGATCTGTCGGCGAAGGTGCTGTTCGACGAACGGCGCATGGTGGGTCCGGGCGCGGTGCAGCGCTACTTCGTGCGCGTATCGCAGGACAACGCGACCCTGCGGGCCAGCGTGACCTTGCCCGACTCGCTGGGCCAGCAAGCGACAGTGCGGCTGTACGAACCCAACGGCGCTCCGGCACGGACGGCTCCGGACGACATCGAGATCGGCCAGCAGGAGCCAGGGACGGCCGTGATCACCGTCCGCGGCGAAGACATCGTGCCCGGAGTTTACGAGCTGGACGTCATCGCGCCCCCGCTTGCGGCGACGACCGTGACCGCACGCGCGGAATTGGGGCCGTCGCTCTCGCGGTGACGGAACACGGCGGCCTGGAAGCATCGAGCGTGCTCAGCGGTGAGGGCGCGACGGCGAGCGGTCAGGTCGTCTACCGTCTGGTGGGCGCCGAGCGCACGTATGCGATCGCGGGCCGCGGACTGCCGGCGGAATCGCTCCAGGTGCGCGCGCCGCGCTGGGCCAAGCGCATGGAAGTGGATCTCGCGCTGGCGCCGGATCTCTGGGACGAGTTGACGGACCTGTCGATCACGGTGTACGACTCGTCCGGACAGCAGGTCCGCGGTGGCAACCAGCCCGTGAACTACGCGTTCGGTCACATGAGTATGGCGCTGTCGGACTCGGTCATCGGAGTCCCGCTCACCATCGAGTTTTATCCCGCGTTCGCTCGTCTGCCAGGTCACTCGTGGCGCGCCACCGCTCGTGCGCGCTTCCTCGGCCCCGACGACCCCGTGGGCGATGGCGGAACGCTGTCCGTCGTCGCGGGAGGCCGCGCCGTGCTGCGGTTACCCAATGCGCCGGCGCTCGCCATGCCGGATGGATTCGCCGCGTTGATCGAGACTCGCGTCACGACGGTCACGGGGTCACTCGCGGCGCGGCGCACGCCGGTCCCGCCGCAGTCTCGCGGAGCGGGCGGGGGCGGCATCAGGTGACGAGTAGTCGAGCGTCGGTGCGGGTCGCAGGTGGGCAGGGATTCTGGGGAGATTGGCTGGAAGCGCCGTACCGCCAGGTGACCGGTGGTCCGGTCGACTATTTGATGATGGACTATCTCGCCGAAGTCACCATGTCAATTCTGCAGAAACAGAAATCGCGCGATCCCGCGCGCGGTTACGCCACCGACTTCGTCACCCAGATGGAGCGGATCCTTCCCACGATCGTGGAGCGGGGCATCAAGGTTACTGCCAATGCCGGCGGCGTGAATCCCCGGGCCTGCGCCATGGCGGTAGCCGCCGTCGCGCGGAAGCTCGGTCTGAACCGCAAACTGACGATCGGCGTCGTCACGGGAGACGATCTGCTGGGGCGCCTCGACGGCTTGCTCGCCCGCGGGCACGATCTCAAGAACCTCGACACGCGCCGCCCCCTGCATGACGTCCGCGACAAAGTCCTCTCGGCCAACGCCTATCTCGGCGCGGCTCCGGTCGTCGAAGCGCTGCAGCGCGGCGCCCAGGTCGTGATCACGGGACGCGTGACCGATACCGGGCTGACGCTGGGGCCGTTGATGCATGCGTTCGGCTGGGCCGCCGACGCGTGGGATCACATCGCCGCGGGCACGGTCGCCGGGCATATCATCGAATGCGGAGCGCAATGCAGCGGCGGGAACTGCCTCCACGACTGGAGCCGGATCCCCGACCTGGCCAACGTCGGCTATCCGATTGTCGAAGCCCGCGCCGACGGAAGCTTCGACATCCTGAAACACCCACACACCGGCGGCCGCATCGACATCCCGTCAGTCACCGAGCAGCTCGTCTACGAAATGGGTGACCCAAACGCCTACATCACACCGGACGGTGTCGCCGACTTTACGACCATCCAGCTCAAGCAGGCAGGGAAGGACCGCGTCCGCGTGGCGGGCATCAAGGGAAAACCGGCGACCGACAAACTGAAAGTCTCGATTGCCTACTTCTACGGTTACAAGGCCGTCGGGACACTGGTGTACGCCTGGCCCGACGCCCTCGCAAAGGCGAAAGCCGCCGATCGCATCCTGCGTCACCGCCTCGACGATCTGGGCCTCAAGTTCGAAGCGATTCACACCGAGTTCGTCGGCGCCGACGCCACGCACGGACCGCTGGCGCTGAAGGGCGTGGACATCGCGGCTATCCCCGAAGTGCAGCTGCGCGTGGGCGTGCGCGCGCGCGACGAGGCACCGGTGGACCGCTTCACGCGCGAGATCGCGCCCCTCATTCTCAATGGGCCGCCGAGCGTCACCGGCTTCGCCGGGGGACGGCCCAAACCCGAGGAGATCGTGGCGTACTGGCCCGCGTTGATCGACAAGCGGATGGTACAGCCGGCGGTGGAGCTGATCGAAGCATGAAAAAACGTCTCGTGGATCTCGCCCATGCCCGGTCGGGAGACAAGGGCGACACCGCCAATATCGGGTTGATCGCCCTCAAGCCGAAGGACTATCCGCTGCTCGTGAAGCAGGTAACGGCTGCACGTGTCGCGCGCCATTTTAAGGGCATGATCAAGGGACCGGTCGAGCGCTTCGAGCTGCCGAACCTCTACGCGCTCAACTTCCTGCTGCACGGCGCGCTCGACGGCGGCGGCACCATCTCCCTCAAGACCGATGCCCAGGGAAAGGTGTTTTCCACGGCGCTGCTCCGCATGGAGATCGAGGTGAAGAAGTGACCGATCGCGTTCTCGTTCAGGTCGCCGGCGGCGTCCTCACCGCCACGCTCAACCGCGCCGATAAGCGCAATGCGATCGATACGGCCATGATCGACGCGCTGCTTGCCGCGCTGGAGCGGGCCGACCTCGACGCGGGCGTCCGCGTGGTGGCGGTGCGCGGGGCGGGGCCGGACTTCTGCGCGGGAATGGACTTGAACGAGCTGCTCGCCTCGGCGGATCGGACGCTCGAGCAAAACCGCCAGGCCGCCCTGCACTTCGCCCAGGTGTTCCTGCGCATGCGGAAGCTGCCCAAGCCGATTGTGGCGCTGGTGCAGGGCCGCGCACTGGCGGGTGGCTGTGGGCTCGCGACCGCGTGCGACCTCATTCTGGCGACGGAATCCGCGCGGTTTGGATATCCCGAGGTGCAGCGCGGCTTTGTGCCGGCGATCGTCATGACGATGCTGCGGCGCGCCGTGGGAGAGAAGATCGCCTTCGATCTCGCGGCGACCGGGCGACTGTTGGACGGGATCGAGGCGGCCGCGGTCGGCCTCGTGTCGCGCGTCTACGAGGATGCCGATTTCGAAGAGCAGGCGGCGGAGGTACTCCGCGTGCTGGCCGAAGCGAGCCCGTCGGCACTGGCGTTCACCAAGCAGCAGTTCTACCAGCTCGACGGGCTCAGCTTCGACGAGGGCCTGCGCCTCGGCGCCGATGTCAACGCCGTGAGCAGGAGTACTCCAGACTTTCGCGCGGCATTGAGCGCGTTTCTCAAGAAGTGAGGGGAGCATGCGCAATCTGAATGTCCCGATGTACGATCCCGAAATGGTTCGCCCGATGCGGGAGGAGCTGACCCGTCTGGGGTTCGAGGAGCTGCGGACGCCCCAAGAGGTGGACGCTGTGCTCGCCAAAGAGCTTGCGCCCACGCTGGTCGTGGTGAACTCCGTGTGTGGCTGTGCGGCACGAAATGCCCGGCCCGCCGCCGCGTTGGCGATTCAAAACGAGCGACACCCCGCGCGGCTCGTGACTGTCTTCGCGGGCCAGGACGCGGACGCCACGACGCGTGCGCGGAGCTACTTCACGGGCTACGCTCCATCTTCACCGCAGATCGCCCTGTTCAAGGATGGGCGGCTCGTGTTCATGCTGGAACGGCGCAATATCGAGGGCCGCAACGCCCGCGACATCGCGGCCGATCTGACCGCGGCCTTCGAGCAGTACTGCTGACTACGCCGTCAGCCATCAGCCGTCAGCCGTCTGATCTTGGAGCCGCCATCGAGGACGCCTGGACACGAGTACGGGCCGCCCCGGGGTTTCTGACGGAACGCGAAGCGCGATTCCTAGCGCTAGTGGCGGCGTGCGCTCCCGCCGGGGGGACAATCCTCGAGATCGGGAGCTACAAGGGAAAGTCCACAGTTGGGCTGGCCTCCATCGCGCAGCACTATGGCCTCGGTCCCGTCGTGAGCGTCGATCCGCACTCCGCCCCAGCCGTCACAGACTTCGGACACGGCTCACGGCAGTCGTCGTGGGATGACTTTCAGGCATCGCTGCGCACCGCGGGGGTCGAGCGCACCGTCGAGGCCCATCGCGCGTACTCCCGTGACTTGGCGCGCGGCTGGACCCGTCCGATCCGGTTTCTCTGGATCGACGGCGATCACACCTATCGCGGCGCGAAGGAGGATATCGATCTCTTTCGGCCGCATCTGGCTTCTGGGGCGATCGTCGCGCTGCACGACGTGCTGCACACGTTCGAAGGACCGGTGCGCGTGTTCGCCGAAGAGCTGCTCGACTCGGACGAGTTCGGGCCGGCGGGCCTGTGCGGATCGGTCGGCTGGGCGCAGTATCGGCCGAGTGACGGCGGAAGGTGGCGAGATCAGCGGCGCGCACTGCGCCGCCGTGTCGGGCGATTGATTGGTTTCGTCACAGCAGGGCGGGAGCCGAACGGCTTCAGGAAGCTGCGCTACAAGCTGTGGCGGGGGTTCGTGCCCCACGCGGCCCCCAAAGCGGCCGCGTGGGTCCGGGCAGTCAGCTAAAGGAGTTTGCCGCGGCGGACGCGGAAGTCGACAATCTGCGACGTCCAGCTCCAGAGCGAGTCTTGCTGCTCCATCGCGACACCAGCCACTTCATGCCGATGCCAGCCAACCATCACGTTTTGGTCCTGGGTCCAGACTTTGACGCGGTTGCGCGGGACCAGCTTTTCCCAGTTTTGCGCCACCTGGGGCTGGGCGTAGAGCAACCGGATCGTGACGTTGCGCGACAGGTATTCGATCGGGCTCACGTCGATCTTGGCATAGAGCTGCGGGGCAGGCAAGCGGCCGGCGCCAGGGAAATCGGGGACGCCATCTGAAAACAGGACGATGTTGAGCGGAGCGAGCACAAGGTTCTGACGCTTGATGTGCACCGCGGTCCGCTGGAAGAACGAGTTGAAGTCGGTGATCGGATCGTCCTCCGGGAACCAGCCGCGAAGACTCGCCTCGATTTCGGCGGGACTCTTCCCCGAGAGATCCTGGATCGGGTGGAAGCTTTTCGGCTGTCCGACGTGCTCGCCGCCGAGCGAGCCAACAAACACGTCGGTGGCCTGCTTGAGACCGCCGAGCCCGTTGATGTGTCCGTAGATGTAGATCGCCGCGTAGCGCATCGCGTCATCGAACTGACCGCTTTTGCGGAACGAGCCCGAGATGTCGAGGCCCACGACGAGCGTGGAGCGCGGTGGCGGCGCGTTCGCCGGCGGCTTGCACCCACCGACAGCCGCCAGCGCGAGAACCAGCAGCACCGCGCGTTTCATCGGCCCACCTCGCCGCGGGCCACCTCGCCGCTCACCCGCGCCGGGAAATGCGATGCGGCGAGGACGTCGTCGATCGACTTGAAGGGCAAGATGAAGTGCCCGCGGCCGGTGAACACGACGAAGAGGAAATTGAGCCCGGCGGCCACGGCCTGGAGCACGGGTAGCGACATCAGCTCAAACAGCTCGCGTGCTTCCTTGCGGAACCATTCGCGCTCGGCCTTGAGAGCGGCGATCGGCCCCTTCCAGTAGTCGTTCATCGCAGGGGCAGGGTGCGAGCCGTGCTCAGCCCCGAACGCCTGCCGCCCGAGCAACCCGATGAGCGCGGGCGCTCCGAAGCGGCCGAACAGGAACCAGGTCATGCCGCGCACGCCGACCCATCCGAAGAAGGCCAGTCCGATTGTGCCGATCACGCCGAGCTGGATGCCTTGCTGTGCAAGCCACGGCGTCATCGCGTCCACCAGCTCGCGATAGAGGAAGAGGACTTCGAACATGGCGACCGAGATTTCGACGAGGATCATGAAGACGATATTGCCGGTCTGCCGTGCCTTGATCGCCTCATTGAGCACCTGAATACAGGCGAACGATCCGGCGATGATGATCGCCAGGAAAATCCAGAGGATGACGACCAAGGCGAAGCCGTTGACCTCGTAGCCCGTGAGGTCCGCGAGCAGCTCGCTCATCGTGGGCCGCAGCGTGAACGTGAAGATCGTCGCCTCCACCGCCGACCAGACGATCAGGAGGAAGAACGCGGGCCACGGGACACCGGGCCGGCGGGACGTCGCATCGAGCACCGCCAGCGGCGAGGTGACCGCGCCCTTCAGCGTGCCCCAGATGAGCTGCACGCCCGCCTTCAGGAGTCCCCAGACCCAGCCGAACAGGACGACCACGAATCGGACCAGACCGGCCCAGTAGAACCAGACCATCCGCAGCGCGTCCCACCACGCCATCAGGATGGACTGCAACAGCGTCACCGAACGGGCGAGCCGGAACGGAATCGTGTAGAGGGCGACCATGGTGCCCCAGATGCCGGCGACAAATACAGCGGCGGGGAGCGCCAGTAGAATCGCGAAGCCGGTGATACGCCAGAAGCTGTCCCCCTGGAACAAGTACCCGAAGACGCGCGACTGGAACGGCACGATCCAGGCCAGCCCAGCCATCACCCAGTCGAACAGCTGCGAGAGGATGAAGCTCCACTGCTGGGTCTGCGCGGCGTTCACGACGCTCTCTTGCATCGGCGGAGCCCTCCCACGGGATAGGACGGCGTATGATTCGAGGCGGGCACATTGTTATTCAACCGGACCGAACAAGTCAAGCAAAAGGCGCGTGACGAGCATCACGGGAGCCCTGCGACTTGCGTAAAATGCCCATGAAAGGCTAATCATCTGGCGTGCCGGATGACCCGAAGCGCCTGATCGTCGTCGGGGACCGTGTGCTGATCGCTCCCGAGGAGGGAGAGGAGCGCACGAATGTCGGCCTGTATTTGCCGGCCTCGGCCATCGAAGGACGGCAGGTGCAGGGCGGGCGCATCGTCGCAACGGGGCCCGGCACGCCGATGGCCGAGCCGGCCAGCATGGATGAGGAACCGTGGAAAATCCCTGGCAGCGGCGCCGAGGTGAAGTACCTCCCGATGCAAGCCGAGATGGGAGACTACGCGCTGTTCTTCCGGAAGGCCGCCGTCGAAATCACATTCGAGAACAAGACCTACCTGGTCGTTCCGCAGGCCGCGATTCTGGTCCTCGTTCGGGGGAAGCATGGCTGACATCGGGTGGGCACGGAGTCGCGGCGCGCGCGCGGAGGGGCAGGGACTCCGGCGCGGCGCATGGTATCGCGTCGTGGAGAATCCGCCCAAGGACTATGTCGTGCTCGACGTGCACCACGTGGAAATCCGGATTCCCAAAGGGGATCTCGAGATTCGCAGCGAGCGACCTGACGGCTGGAGCGTGGTGCGTGAGCCGCACTTGGTGTGCCCCGGCTGTCACTCGCGAACGGTCATTCCCGAGGGTCGCAAGGACGCCAAGTGCCACGAGTGCGGGAGGACGTACACCATCGACTGGAAGGACGCGGGCTAGAGCTCCGGTGGAATGTAGGGAGTCGGTGCCGGCATCTTTGTCTCGGGATTCGCCGTCCGCTCACATAAATGCTCGAGTAGCTCAATCTGCCGCTTCTGAATGTGCCACAGCTCGTGCCATTGCTTGAATCGCAACGAATCCAGCTTGTCGTGTAAATCCCGGATTTCAATCTCCGCCATCAAGTTGATTTCGTAATCCTGATTGGCCTGGTTGCGATCTTTGTGCGCCTGCCGATTCTGGCTCATCATGATGACCGGCGCCTGCAGGGCCGCTAGTGTCGACAAGACGAGGTTCAAGAGAATGAACGGGTAGGGGTCGAACGGATGACTCGCGAGCACCCAGGCGTTCACAATCATCCATGCGACGAGGATCCCGCCGAACAGGCTGATGAATCGCCAGCTCCCGCCGAATTGCGCCACTTTGTCCGCAACCCGCTCCCCGAACGTCATCGTCGTCTCGAATTCCTGATGCACGACGCCGCTGACCCTCCCGCGACGCGTGATTTTTGAGACAACGGCGTGCTCGATCTCTGAAAGCTTCTGGTATTCAGCCTCGAGGTAGCCGACGAATTTCTTGGCCCGATACGTCTCGAGGCAGTTGGGGCAGATGCCGCGGTTCGCCTCCCATTCTGGTCGATCCTGCCTGATCAGATCGAGGATCCGGTTCTCCAGCTTTTGCGGCGACCGGAGCGACCGCCCGTCCACAGGAGAGTCGCACAACGAGCAGTTCAACTTGGGTTTCGGCATGCCGTTCGTCTCCTAAGGCCTCGGCGGCGACGGACTCTGCGCCGGTAGCTGCATGTGAAGATTGTGAACGAGGAACGCCCAGCGATCGGTCTGCTCCTCGATCACTTTCGCGGTAGGCTTGCCGGCGCCATGCCCGGCTTTCGTCTCGATGCGAATCAGCACCGGCTCCGGTCCACCCTGGGCCGACTGCAAGGTCGCGGCGTACTTGAACGAATGGCCGGGCACGACGCGGTCGTCGTGATCCGCCGTCGTAATGAGCGTCGCGGGATAGTGCGTGCCCGCCTTCATGTTGTGAATCGGCGAGTACCGGTAGAGGAAAGGGAACTGCCCCAGGCTGTCGGCCGACCCGTACTCCGTCACCCACGCCCAGCCGATCGTGAACTTGTGGAAGCGCAACATGTCCATCACGCCTACGGCCGGCAGCGCCGCACCGAACAGCTCGGGCCGCTGATTGAGGACGGCGCCGATCAACAATCCGCCGTTCGAGCCGCCGCCGATCGCCAGCTTGGGCGGTGAGGTGTAACGCTCCGCGATCAGGTACTCGGCGGCGGCGATGAAGTCGTCGAACACGGTCTGCTTGCGGTCCAGCATCCCCGCCTGATGCCACTCCTCGCCGTACTCCGATCCGCCGCGCAACACCGCCTGCGCGTACACGCCTCCCATCTCGAGCCAGCCGAGCACGCCGATCGAAAAGCCGGGCGTCATGTTGACATTGAATCCGCCGTACCCGTACAGGTACGTCGGATTCGAGCCGTCCTGCTTCAGCCCCTTCTTGTAGGTCAGGAACAGTGGGACGCGCGTCCCGTCTTTGCTGTGATAAAACACCTGCACCGTTTCGTATTTCGCGGGATCGAACGCGATCTCGGGCGCCTTGAAGACCGTCGACACGCCGGTCGCGAAGTCGTGGCGGAAGATCGTCGTCGGATACAGGAACGACGTGAAGGCGTAGAACATCTCCGTGTCGTGCGGCTCGCCGGTCACCTGCACGATCGAGCCCAGCGTCGGGAGCGGCACGTTTCCCGCCGGCTTGCCGTCCAGCGCGAACAGGCGCAGCTGCGAGTACGCGTCGTGGAGATAGCGTATCACGAACGTGTTGTGCACGATCTGCGAGCCTTCGATCACGTCCGGCGCCTGCGGGACAACCTCACGCCAGGCCGCCGGCTCGGGGTGCCGCGTGTCCACGGCGATGATGCGCCCGCGCGGCGCTCCGTTGTCGGTTTGGAAGTAGAACACCGGGCCGGTATTTCCCACGAATCCGTACGAAGCATCGAAACCGTCGAGCAGACGGACGACGGCGGCGTCGAGCCGCGGGTGCTTGGGATCGCCCAGGTTTTGGTAGTAGATGCGATTGCGCCGATCGGTGCCGAGCCAGACGGTGTAGACCGCGTAGCGCCCGTCGGCGCTGACTTCGACGCCGAACCCCCAGTCGGGATGATCGGGCCGCTCATAGATCAGCCGGTCGGCCGATTGGTCGGTCCCCAGCTTGTGGTAATAGACCTTCTGGTTGTGATTGACTTCGAGCAGCGGATCGGTGCCGGCAGTCGGTTCCGGATAGCGACTATAGAAGAACCCGGCGCCGTCGTGGGTCCAGGCGGCGCTCGAGAACTTGATCCACTTGAGGTGATCGGGACGGTCCTGCCGCGTCGCCACATCGCGGACGCGGAATTCCTGCCAGTCGGAGCCGCTGCCGGATGTTCCGTACACCAAGGTCCGGCCGTCCTCGGCCAACGCGAGGATGGAGAGTGCCACCGTTCCGTCGGACGACAGGGTGTTGGGATCGAGCAGGACCGCCGGCTCAGCCGTCAGAGCGCTCTGCGTGTAGAGCACCGACTGATTCTGCAGTCCTGAGTTCTTGAAGAAGAAGTAGCGGCCACCCTTCTTGAACGGCGCGCCGAATTTCGGATAGTCCCACAGCTCGGTGAGGCGGCGGCGGATCCGCTCGCGCTCGGGAATCTGCTCCAGGTAGGCGAAGGTCACTCGATTCTCCGCCTCGACCCAGCTGTGGGTCTCCGGCGCGTCCACATCCTCGAGCCAGCGATAGGGGTCGGCGACCTTGGTGCCGTGATAGTCGTCGATGACGTCGCCCTTGCGGGTCGCAGGATATGTGACGGTTTGTACGAGCATGAGCGCCGTTAAAAGTAAGGGAGGCATGACGCGTAAACGTGCCCCGTGCCGCGTGTTTGGGGTAGGGGTCCGGGCCCGGCTGCGCTGTTTCGTGCGACGTGCCGACGTTCAGCGTGGGACTCGATGCAGCTCGGACAGTTCTCCAGGAACGCTTCGGCCTCCCGCGCTTTCGTGTCCATCAGTTGAAGGTGCTGGGCCCGCTGCTCGCCGGTCACGACGTGCTCGCGGTTCTCCCCACCGGCGCGGGGAAGTCGCTGTGCTATCAGGTGCCGGCGCTGCTTGGCGCCGGTCTGACGATCGTCGTCTCCCCCCTCATCTCGCTCATGCAGGATCAGGTCGGCGCGTTGCGGCGTCGCGGCATCGCGGCGGCCTACGTCAACAGCCAGCTCGACCAGGACCAGCGACGCGTCATCCTCGACGCCGCCACCGCCGGCCGACTCGCGCTGCTGTACTGCGCGCCCGAGCGCTTGGGATCGCTGACGCAACGTCTGGCGGCCGCGGGGACGCGCGTCGCGCTCCTGGCGATCGATGAGGCCCACTGCATCACGGAATGGGGCAATGAATTCCGGCCCGTCTATCGCCGCCTCGGCGTGTTCCGCTCGCTGCTCGGACGCCCGCCGACGATTGCCCTTACGGGAAGCGCGACGCCGGCCGCCCGCGCCGACATCCTGCGCGTGCTGCGAATGGCCGATGCCAAGGTGGTCGTCAGCTCATTCGATCGTCCCAATCTCGAGTTCGGCGTTCGCCGGGTGCACGACGATCGCGCGCGGTTCGGCGCGATCCGGCAGCGCGTGCGCGACGCCGCCGGTGCCTCGCTGATTTACGCACCGACACGCCGGCTGACGGAGTTGGTCACCCGCGCGTTGCTCCGCTCGAGCGTGCGCGTTGCACCGTATCACGCCGGACTCAGCGCAAGTATCCGCGGGCGAGTGCTGCGGGCGTTTCTCGCCGACCACGTGCGCGTCATCGTGGCGACGAGCGCGTTCGGTATGGGAATCGACAAGCCGGACGTCCGGCAGGTCCTCCATTGGGGGCCACCGCCGACACTCGAGGCGTACTATCAGGAAGCCGGCCGGGCAGGACGGGACGGGAACGCATCGGAGTGTGTCATTCTGTGGCGCTCACGAGACCTGGCCTTCGGCGACATAGCTCCCGCCATGAAACGCTATGTCGAGTCCCGGACAAACCACCGGGCCATGATACTGGAGTACTTCGGGGAGCCCTGACCATATTTCGGTCATGCACGACAGCCTCTACTTCTCCGACCACCATCTCCAGGTCCGCGAGATGGTCCGAGACTTCGCCAAGAAGGTCGTCAGGCCCAGCGCTCGCCAATACGATCTCGACAGCCGCTTCCCCTGGGACAATGTGAAGCAGATGGCCGAGCTCGGGCTGTTTGGCATTCCATGGCCCGAGGAGCTGGGTGGGTCGGGGATGGATTACCTGTCGTACATCACCGTCATCCACGAGCTCGCGAAAGTCGATGCGAGTCACGCCATCACCGTCAGCGCACATACCACGCTCGGCACGTCGCCAATCATGGATTTCGGCACCGACGATCAGAAGCGCCGCTTCGTACCCTTGCTCGCGGGCGGCAAAGTCCTCGGCGGGTTCGGGCTGACGGAGCCGGGAGCCGGATCGGACGCCGGCGGCACCAAGACCACCGCCGTCGATCGCGGCGATCACTACGTCCTGAACGGCTCGAAGATCTTCATCACCCACGCCGGCGTGGGCGAAATCTTCTGCGTCACGGCGCGCACCGACCCGAAGGCCAAGCGTACGCATGGGATCACGGCTTTTATCGTCACCAAGGACACCTGTGATCTCGACGAGACGAAGCGCGTCGGCATCGGTCATTCACCTGATTTGGCTAAGTGCCGCGGTGTCTTATCGGGGAAGAAAGAAGACAAGTTAGGCTGGAGGGCCTCGGACACACGCGAGCTGATCTTCCAGGACGCCGTCGTCCCGAAAGAGAATGTCCTCGGACCGGTCAACAACGGGTTCCGGCAGTTCTTGCACACGCTCGACGGCGGCCGCATCGGCATCGCCGCCCTGTCCCTCGGGCTGGCAGAGGGCGCGCTCGAGGAGTGTCTCACATATACCTCCACGCGGAAGCAGTTCGGCCGGCCGATCGCCAGCTTCCAGGGCGTCCACTTTGCCCTCGCCGACATGGCCACCGAGATCGAAGCCGCCACTCAGCTCGTCTATCACGCCGCGTGGCTCAAACAACGAGGGGCTCCGTTCAAGAAGGAGGCGGCCATGGCGAAGCTCTACGCCTCCGAGCTCTGCATGCGAGTCACCACCAAAGCGGTCCAGCTCCACGGCGGCTACGGCTATACGACCGAGTACCCGGTCGAGCGGATGATGCGGGACGCCAAGATCTGCGAGATTGGGGAAGGCACGAGCGAGATTCAGCGGGTCGTGATCGCCCGGCAGCTGTTGGGCGGTTTGATAGATTGACCTAAGTCTCCTCTTTTCCTAGCTTTACCTCCATGCATTGGGCTCTGGCGTCTCTCAGCCGCCTTTCCAATCGAATCATCTCACTGCCCACGCCACATCGGCCGGGCGAGTTGGACTATTGCTGGGAAAACCACAGGCTCCCGGGGGGCGGATGTTTCCCGCCGGGTCGCGAGGGTCACTGCTTTGAAGCGCGAAATACTGATCTCTGGAAGCCCGCGGGAGACCCGCGTGGCCATTCTCGAGGACGACCGCCTTGTTGAGCTCCTGGTCGATCGTCCTGACTCCCATCGTTCGGTCGGCGACATCTATGTCGGCAAGGTCGAAGCGGTCCTGCCCGGCATTCAGGCAGCGTTCGTCGACATCGGCGCCGAAAAGAGCGCCTTTCTCCACGCCTCCGACTTAATCGAGGCGGAAGAAGACGAAGACCCCGAAGACCGTGAGCCCGACGACGCCGACGAGGAAAATGGCAACGGGAACGGTAACGGGGAGGGGAGTGGAAACGGCGGCGGCCAGGCAGTAGCAAAGCGACGCGGCGGCCCCCCAAGGGATCGGTCCCGCCGGCGCCCGGCACCCAACATCGCCGAAGAGCTGAAGCGCGGTCAGACCAAGCTCGTCCAGGTCATCAAAGAAGCCATCGGTACCAAGGGACCGCGCGTCACCGCGCAAGTCTCGCTCGCCGGCCGGTTCCTCGTCTACATGCCGTTCGCCTCCAAGGTCGGCGTCTCGCGCAAGATCGAAGCCCGAGATCAGCGCGCCAAGCTGCGTGAGATGGTGACGAAGCTCGTCCCGGCCGACTCGGGGGGCTGGATCATCCGCACGGTCGCCGACGACCTCACCGAGGCGAGCTGCAAGCGCGAGATCGACCACCTCCTCAGCCTCTGGAAGAAGATCAAGCGGAAACAGGAGTCGGGCCGAGCGCCGGCGCTGCTGCAGCGCGAGACGAGCCTGACGCGGGGCATCGTCCGCGACCTGTTATCGGACAACGTCGACCTGCTCCTCGTCGACTCCAAGCTCCTGTACAACGAAGTCGAGCAGTACCTGAAGCAGATCGACCCCGAACTGTTGCCCCGGGTCAAGCTGTACACCGCCGAGGCGCCGCTCTTCGACGAATACGACGTCGAGGCGGAGATCCGGAACCTCTTCAAGCAGCGCGTGGAGCTGCCGACGGGCGGCTATCTCATCATCCAGCCGACCGAAGCGCTGATTTCGATCGACGTGAACACGGGCCGCTACACCGGCAAGCGCGACCCCGAGAGCACGATCCTCAAAACCAATATCGAGGCGGCGCGGGAAGTGGCGCGCCAGCTCCGGCTGCGCGACATCGGCGGGATCATCGTGGTGGATTTCATCGACATGGAGACGCGCTCCAACCGCGACAAGGTGCTTCAGGAGTTGCGCATGCACCTCGGTCGCGACCGGGCACGTACCCGCGCCTTTGCGGTGTCCGAGCTGGGGTTGATCGAGATGACCCGTCAGCGGGTTCGCCCTTCGCTGTGGCAGTCGATGACGACGGAATGCCCGACGTGCACGGGAACGGGTCGCGTCTTCCGCCCCGAAGTCGTCGTCCGGCGGATGGAGCGGTCTCTCAAGCGCGCCGGTGCCGACCATAAAGAGCGTCAGCTCTCCGTGCGGCTGCACCCCGAGGTGGCGCTCTACCTCGTCGAGCAGGAGCCTAACTTCCTGCGTCAGTTGGAGAAGCAAACCGGCCTCGAACTCGAGGTCCGGGATGACCCGATGATGCGACTCGACGAGTTTCGGATGATGGCTCGGCCCGCGGGCCGCGACGTGACGGAACAGTATGCTGTGGCTTGACCAACCGATTGTCCCTGTTTAGGTTCCGGCCCCTATGTCATACGCGATTTTCACGACCGGCGGCCGCCAGTTCCGCGCCGAACCGGGAGTCACGATCAGGGTCCCGCTGCTCGATGCCAAGCCGGGGGACGAGGTCTCGTTCGACCACGTGCTGATCGCAAGCGACGGCAAGGAAGTGCAGAGCGGCAAGCCACACATCAAGGGCGCCAAAGTCACCGCCGAGGTCGTGCGGCACGGCAAGGACAAGAAGGTTCGGATTTTCCGGTTTGCGCGCCGCACCGGGTATCGCCGCCACGCGGGTCACCGGCAGGACTTTACCGAAATCAAAATCGCCGACGTGAAGGTCGGCTGAGGATAGCATGGCTCATAAGAAGGGCGTCGGCTCCTCGCGCACAAGAACCGACTCCAATCCGAAATACCTCGGCGTGAAGCGCTTCGGCGGGGAATTCGTCCGGGCCGGCACGATCATCGTGATTCAGCGCGGCACCAAGTTCCATCCCGGGAAGAACGTGCGGCGCGCCTCGAACGACACGCTCTTCACGACCATCGACGGGCACGTGAAATTCGAGCACAAGAACAAGCAGCGGTTTCAGGTGAGCGTGTATCCGGCGGCCGTGAAGGCGGAGGCCGTAAAGGCGGCGGCGAAGAACTAGTAGGAGGCGGTAAAGGGGCGGTAGGAGGCGGTAGGGGGCGATGCTCCCTGCCGCTTTTGTTTGGATACCACAGGCTCTCGGGCTACCTCAGCCGCTGCGGATGGGTTGTCATCTGGGAACTTGCCGGGTATAAAATAGCCATGCGCGCGCTCGCCGTTGCGCTCCTCGCAGCCACCATCGCTTGCAACCCATTCGCCTTTTGGGGCGACGCCACCGCTCAACGCGGGGTCGCCGAGACGGCGACCGACCGGTTTCACCTCAAACTGGACTTGAGTCAGTTCGATTCGATATATCAGGAGGTTGATCCAGAATTCCGAAACGCCACTCCGGAGAAGGACGCGAACGCCTTGTGGCGTATGGTCCAAAGAAGGTTCGGCTCGCTGCAGAGCGACTCGCTGCTCGGCTGGAATGTCAGTGTCACGACGAATAACGGCACGATCGTTCGCCTTGTCTACTACACGACGTTCTCCAAGGACAAGGGGACAGAGACATTCACCTGGCGCATTCGCGGCGGGAAGCCGGCGTTGCTCGGTTACAACATCAACTCGCCGGCCCTGCAGCGGGCACTGGTGGATGAAAAGAGCACGGACGAGGCGGCGGCGAAAAACTAACGGCGGCGAGGTGAAGCGGCGGCGAAGGGGCGGCGAAAGTGATCGCCGCCCCTTTTGATTTCTAGTACTTCGGTGGGAGAGTCTTGTATCTCTCTAGAAGCTCGGTCTGACGACTGCGTAAGGGAATGTCTCGACCTCTGATGAATACGTGTTCTACACCGGTAGAAAAATCGAACGGGTCTCCACTCCAGACGACGACGTTTGCGACCTTCCCGGCATCCAACGACCCATATCGATCCGCCACTCCAAACACCTCAGCCGGCGTCAGAGTCACCGCGCGCAACGCCTGCTCCCATGTCATCCCGCTCGCGACCGCGTTGCCGGCCTGCTGACGCAGGTCGCGGGTGTTCTCCGTCGCCGTCTCCATCAACGCAACCTTGACGCCACCCTTGGCGAGCAGCGGTGCGTTTTCGTAGCGAATGCCGAGGGCGTCAAACGTTGGGATGTTGTCCATCGGCTCGACGAGCACCGGCACGCCCGCCGCGGCGATCTCACCGGGAATCATCCATCCTTCAGCGGCCCCCGCCAGAATCAGCTTGAGCTTGTATTCGCGTGCGATGCGCAGCGCGGTTTCGATGTCGCTCCGGCGATTCGCCACCACCAATAGCGGCAGCTCTCCCCGCAGCACCGGCTGCAGCGCTTCGAGGTCCGCGGCGCTCGCGGAGAGCGGCTGGATCTGCGCCCGGCGATAGTCGGCACGCCGCGTCGCGTATTCCCGGGCGTCGTTCAGCACGCGCCGCAGCCGCTGCGCTACACCGGCGCGCGAGCCGCCGCCCGCCTCCTTGGCGCCCTCACTCAGGTCGGCGACCATCGCGACGGGCGACTTCACGCGCATCGCGTCGATCGTTGCGCCGTCCAAATCGATCATCACGGCCTGGCCCCAGATCAGACTGCCGTTGGGAACCGCGACCGTCGACGTGATTCCCTCCATCCGGTTCACGGCGATCAGTGTGGAGGCCGGATTGATGCCTTCCAGCACGTTGAACGCGGCCGCAACATCGTTGCCGCGCAGGGTCGCTTCATTCGTGTTCTGGATCGCGCTGATTTCCCGCAGCCCCATCTGACCGGCGCCGTCGATGAAGCCCGGCGTGACCCACTTGCCCGCGGCATCGATGCGCGTCGCACCCGCGGGCACTGCGACATTCGTCCCGACCGCGGCGATACGGCCATCGCGAATCAGCACGGTCGCGTTGTCGATTTTCGGTCCCGAGACCGGGTACACCGTGCCGCCGGTGATCGCGATCGTCTGGGCCAGCAGAACTGCGATCATGGATGCTCTCCCTGACCCAGGGTGAAGTCCATCTTGGGTTGATGCGTCGGATCGTTCCGGTCGTAGACCAGCCAGCCGTCGTTGTAGACCTGCAAGGCACGGGCATACACCGAGAGCGGATCGGCCGACCAGATGACCACGTCCGCCATTTTCCCGGGCTCGAGCGTGCCGACGAGCGAGTCGAGGCCGAGCACCCACGCCGGGTTTGCCGTGAACCACCGCACCGCCTGATCGCGCGTAACGGGAATCCCCGCGCGCCGGCCGTGGTACATCGCCTTCGCCGCTTCCTGATTGAGACGCTGGATCCCCGACGCATCGTCGGAGTGGATTACGACGCGGGCACCGGCCTGCTGCAGCAACGCCGCGTTCTCGTAGATCCCATCCATCGCCTCTTCTTTGAAGCCCCACCAGTCCGACCAGATCGACGAGGCGGTGCCTTCGCGCGCCAGCGCGTCCGCAATCTTGTAGGCCTCCACCGCGTGGTGGAACGAGCGGATCTTGAAGCCGAACTCGTGCGCGAGGTCCAGCATCTGCATCATCTCGTCCGCGCGGTAGCAATGGTTCTGCACGTAGATGTTGCCGCGCAGCACCTCGGCGAGAGATTCGTTGCGAAGGTTGCGTTCCGGCGGATCACCCTGGTGGTCCTTGTTCCACTTGTCCCACTTGCGGCGATAGGCCTGTGCCGCGATGAACGCCTCGCGATAGCCGGCCATGTTGCCCATGCGCGTCGAGGGGCCGCCGCGTTGGCCGTACACCCGCTTGGGATTCTCACCACAGGCCATCTTCAACCCGTAATGCGCGCCGGGGAACTTCATCTCCTGCACCGACCGCGCCGGAACGAGCTTCAGCACCGCGCTGCGCCCGCCGATGAGATTCGCCGAACCGGGCAGCGCCTGGATCGTCGTCACGCCGCCCGCGATCGCGAGCGGGATCTGCGGATCCTGCGGCCAGAACGAATGCTCGGCCCAGACCTCGGCGGTGACCGGCCGCGTCGCTTCGTTGCCGTCCGACTCTGCAAACGTGCCGGGAGCGGCATACACACCGATGTGCGAGTGCGTATCGATCACGCCGGGCGTCACCCACTTGCCCGTGGCGTCGACAACCACGGCGTCACTCGGCGCCTGGACATTCGTCCCGACCGAGACGATGCGGCCGTCTTTGAACAGAATCGAGCCGCCTTGAATCTCTTGTCCCGCCGCGGTCATGATGGTCGCGTTGCGGATCAGGACCGGAGGATTGGCATGGCGCTGATACGTGGACGGATACTGCGGCCCGATCCCCGCCGCCGTATCCTGGCCGGCCGCCGGTGCGGGCGCCGCGGTGGATTGCGGAGCCGGCGCGGTGCTCGTGCGCGCGCCGGCGGATGCACAGGCGGCGACGAACACCAGCAGCGCCAGGGTGACCGACAGATGTCGCATGCTTTTTTCTCCTATTTCACGAGTTCAAACACCAGCGGCATTCCCGTCGGCGCGATACGCGCAACTCGCCGCGGTGATTGCTGCGTTACGTGCCACACGAGCGGCAGTTGCATCCCGGACACCTCGAGCCGGTAGGCCGGGAACGTCCCGGCCGGCACGACCACGTTCTCGATCGCGGCGACTTTCACGCTCACGACCTTGGTGGCGCCTTCTCCGGACGAGAACACGTTCAGATTGAACGTCTTGCCTTGCTCGAGCGGGAGTGCGGGTAACAAGACCGCCAGAGCGTTGTCGTCGATCGTACCTGCGGCCACCGTCGTGTCGACGGTGATCGTCTTCGGGCCGCCAGGCTGCGGCGTCTGGCTCGTGCCTTTCACGCGCCCGCCCGCGTACGCGAGATGGATCTCCGTGTGCTGACCCTGGACCGTGCTGGCCTGTTCGGTACGGCGCATTGACAGGTCGCCGTTCAGCACGACCGTCGACTGCTGCTGGACGAACGACCCAATCACTGTCGATTCGGTATAGACGATCGAGTCACCATCCATGACGACTTTCGCCGCCTGTCCGCCGAGCACGTTGCCCTGAACCAACGCCTGGAAGCTGTCGCTGCGCGCCACGACCTGGCTGCGATCGAACGCGACTGGTCCGCCTGTCGGATTCAGCTCGGCGGGGTCCACCGCGTTGCCTTGGATGTCGGCGAGCCGGACGGGCGCGATTGTCTTCAGCTTGTCATACAGGGCCTTGGCATCACCGACCACGACGATGGTGAGCGCGTCGCGCTTGAACACACTCTGGGCTGCAGCGCGCGCCCGCGCGCCACCCACCCCCGCGAGCCGGTCGCGGTACCGCTGGATGTAATCGGGGCCGAGGCCGAGCAGCCGGGCAGTCGTGGCGACCTGCGCGATCTGCGCCGGCGTCTCGATCGTGAGCGGGAATGAACCGACGAGGAATCCCTTCGCCGCGACCAGCTCGCTGTCCGGAATGGTCTCGGTGCGAACGCGGTCGATCTGATGCAGCAGCTCGGTGAGCGCGCTGTCGGTCACCTCGGTCCGTCCCTCGAACGTCGCCTGCCAGTAGCCGAGGCCGCGACTGCGCCGCAGTGCGGCGTAGGAGCCGTAGGTCCAGCTCTTCTGCTCGCGCAGGATCATGAACAACCGCGAATCGCTCCCACCGCCCAGCACGTGCGTGGCGATGCGCGCCGGATAATAGATCGTGTCGGTGGGCAGGAACGTGGTATTGCCGATCACGATGTTCGACTGCACGGAGCCCGGCCGGTTGACGAGCAGGATGTCGGTGCGGCGCTTGGCCGGGGCGGCGGGGAACGCCGGCGCCGGCGCCGCGGCGCCGCGCCACGTGCCAAACGCCTGCGTCGCGAGCTCGCGGGCCCGCGGCAGCGTGATGTCTCCGGAGATCACCAGCAGCGAGCCTGCGGGACGAATGCGACGACCCGCGAAGCCGGCGACGTCGTTCCGGGTGATCGCCCGGTATGCCGCGGCGCTGGTGTTTCGGCCGTACGGATGCCTGCCGTAGATCTCCTTCTGGAATGCGCGCCCGGCCACGTTGCCGGCCGCGGACAGCTCCACCTCGAGCGACGAGAGGAATCGCGTTCGCGCCAGCTCGAGCTCTTCATCGGAGAACGTCGCCCGCCGCGTCACATCGCCCAGCAGTGTGAATGCGAGGTCGGCGTGATCGCTGAGCACGTCGGTCGAGACCGTGAGGAAATCGTCGCCAGCGCTCGCCGCGATGCTGCCTCCCACGCCCTCGATCTCCGCCGCGATCTCCTCGGCGTCGCGCGTGGGCGTGCCCTTGGTCAGGAGCTCCGCCACGAGCGCGGCGGTCCCCTCTTTCCCGGCCGGATCGTACGCCGTGCCGGCGCGAAAGCTCAGGCTGATCGAAAGGGTCGGCTGCTCATGATTCTCGACGAGCAGCAGTGTCATTCCGTTTGGCAACGCGACGTCGCGGAACGGCGGGAACCGCACGGGCCGGAGCCGCGCGGGCGCGGGTGCGCGAGCCGGGAAGGCCTCTTGGGCCGCGAGCGTCCCTCCTGCGAGACAAAGCGCCGCGAGAACGCGGGCGGCCTTCATTGCCCACCTCCCGACGCCGGCGCCGCACCCGCACGGACGATCACCAGCGTCAGATTGCCCGGAGCGAGATACGTGTTGGCGACGCGCTTCACGTCGTCGATCGTGACCGCGAGCAGCCGATCGAGATCGGTGTTGATCTCATCGATCGAGTTGTGAAACGTGAGGTAGTGGTGCAGCTCCTCAGCTTTGCCCAACGTCGTCTCCCGGTTTCCAATGAATCCCGCCCGCAGCGCGTTCTTCGCCTTCTCGAGCTCCGCCGGAGAGATACCGTTCACGCGGATGCTGTCGAGCTGCGCACCGATCAGCGTGTCCATGCGGTCGGCTGATACGCCCTGATTCACGATTCCGTACGCAACCCAGACCCCGGGACCGTTGCGCGAGCCGAACGGATTGAGAATCGCGCCCGCAGCCACCGCCGCCTTGTCGCGCCGCACCACCGCGACGTTGAGGCGTGAGCTCTCGCCCTGGGCGAGGATGATGTTGAGCAGCTCCAGCGCCGGCGTATCGGCATGGCGATGTTCGGGGATGCGGTAGATCCGCAGCAGCGCGTCCAGGTTCGCTTGCGCGTCGTGCACCTCGCGGCGCTTAGGCGCGGAGCCGGCGGTCCTCGCGTCACAGCGCGGGGCTTCCGGCACAGCGTGACTCGGCGCGCCGGCGAAGTATTGATTGACGAGAGCGCGTAGCTCGCTCGGGACAAAGTCGCCCACCACCACGAGCGTCGCGTTGTTGGGCGAATAGTACGTGTCGAAAAAGGCCTGCACATCCGGCAGCTTCGCCGCGTCCAGATCGGCCAACGAGCCGATGACGGTGTGCGCGTACGGGAAGCAGCTCGTGCTGTCGAACGGCCACACGAGGCCGTCGGTAAAGGCGGCCTGGTATGGCTGATTGTCCACGCGGAGCCGGCGCTCTTCCTTCACCGCCTGGCGCTGGTTCTCGAAGTTCTCTTCCGTGATCGCGAGCGAGCGCATGCGGTCCGCTTCTGCCCACAGCGCCAGGTTGAGTCGATTGGAGGGCACCGTCTCCCAATAGTTGGTGCGATCCTCGGCGGTCGAGCCGTTGAAATCGCCGCCGGCCCGCTCGATCAGCTTGTTGTGTTCGGCCTTTTTGATGTGCGCCGACCCCTGAAACATCATGTGCTCGAAGAGATGGGCGAACCCCGAGCGGCCGGGGCGCTCGTTGCGCGAGCCGACCTCGTACCACACGTCTACCGCGACGACCGGTGTGGAGTGGTCTTCGGAATAGATGACGCGCAGGCCGTTCGGCAGCGTGAACTGCTCGAACGCGATGCGGCCGGCCTGCGCGGAGAGTACTCCGGGGAAGAGGAGCAGTAGCACAAACAGTTGGCGCATGGGTTCAGGACTCCGCGGGGAAAAGCGCGAGCGCGTTTGTTTCGAGGATCGCCCGTTGCTGCTCGGTCGTGAGCGGCAGGGTCAGGAATTGATCGATGTTTTGCCGAAGGTCTTTCACGCCCGGACTGGGCCAGTCGGTGCCCCACAGCACACGATCCACGATCTCCGACAGGCGGGGAAAGTACTCCAGCAGCTTGGAGGGCGGAATGCCCGAGACGTCGAGCCTGACTTTCCTATGACGTCGCAGGACAAAGAACGCCTCCTCCATGTAGAGCGGCCGGCCGCCGTGTGCCATGACCAGCGGCAAATCGGGAAAATCGATGGCGACGTCGTCCAGCTCCATCGGGTTGCCGTACTTCGAGCGGGCGCCCGGAAAGATCGACGTGCCGGTGTGGATCATGACCGGCAGGCCGCGTTCTTCGCACCGCCGGTAAATCTTTCCGAGCGCCGTGAGCCCGTCGGTGTAGGCATTGGCGGGGAAGGCCTGGTGCGGCGGATGCACCTTGAGCAGCCGGATCCCCAAATCGATCAAGCGGTCGACGTCGCCGGTCGGGTCGCGGGTGAACCGGGCATGCACGCCGCCGTAGGGAATCAGGCGCTCGGGGTTCGCTTGCGCGTACTTCGCGGCGAAAGTGTTCGTCGAGTCGTCGAACCCCATGATGTCGGGACTGGGATAGTTGACGAGACCCACGCGCCAGACACCGGATTTGTCCATCACGTCGAGCAGCGCACGCGGATCGTCCATTAAGGAGATGAGGACCTCCCAATGGTCTTCTTTCCCCTTGCGCATCGCTTCCTGAACGGCGGGTTTGAGCTGCCGCCATGGCTGGATGTGGATGTGTACGTCGGTGATGCGCTTCAATCGCTCCAGGTGTAGAACCCCTTTCCCGTTTTCTTCCCCAACTCCCCCTTTTTCACCTTCTCCTTCAGAATCTTCGGCGGCTCGTACTGCGGCTTCCCGAGCGTCGCATGCAAATACTCGGCGATCGCGAGCCGCACATCGAGGCCGATGAGATCGGTGAGCTTCAGCGGGCCCATCGGATGGTTGTAGCCAAGCTCCATCGCCTTGTCGATGTCCTCCGCGCTCGCCACACCTTGCTCGAGCATGCGCATCGCCTCGAGCCCGAGCACAACGCCGAGCCGGCTCGACGCGAAGCCGGGAGAATCGCGCACTACGATCGGCTCCTTGCCAAGCTGGCGCGCGAACTCGACGGCGCGCTCGGCCGCCGGCCGGCTGTCGCGCCTATGGGTGACCACCTCGACCAGCTTCATGACGTAAACCGGATTGAAAAAATGCATCCCGACCAGGCGTGCCGGGTGTGTCATCGTGGCAGCGATCTGCCCAATCGATAGTGAAGAGGTGTTCGTGGCGAGGAGGGCATCTGGCGGCGCCGCACGCTCCACGTCCGCAAAGAGACGCTGTTTGACCGTCAGGTCCTCGACGATCGCCTCGATGACGATGTCGGCGGTAGCAACCGCCGCGCTGAGCAATGGCTCGGCGCGCACCCGTTCGTGGACCTGATCTCGCTCCTGCTCGGTGATCTTGCCGCGCTTCAAGCCACTTTCGAGCAAGCTCTCGATGTTGCTCATCGCCAGCGCCAGGGCATCGGGTTGCGCGTCGGTGAGCCTGACTTTGCATCCCGCCAGCGCCGCGATATAGGCGATGCCGTGGCCCATCGTGCCAGCCCCGATGACCGCAACCCGGGGAGCCTTCATCCGGCCCGGGACGCGTCGACGATGGGGCGGGCCCGCTCGGGATGATTGCTGCAAATGCCGTCGATTCCCCAGCGCGCGAATCGCTGCATGTCGTCCGGATCGTCCACGGTCCAGGCGATGATGCCGGCACCAAGACCGCGTACGGTTTTCACCAGCGCCTCATCCAGCGTCGTGCGCTCCTGCCACAGCGTCTGCGCCCCCGCGTCTTCGAGCGTCTGCTTCGGGTTTCGCGTCGCGACCTCTGACAGCACGCCGCGCGGCAGAGACGGCCGTTTCTCACCGAGGCGGCGGACGACGTGAAAGGCAAAACTGTGGACGGCGTAGCCGCCGGGATTTGGCCCGCGGTCGAGAACTTCCAGCAAGCGCTCATCCCAGCGAGGATCGAGCACCTTCACCTCGACAAATACTTTGAGCGTGCCGAGCACGTCGAGCGCCTGGGCAAGCGTGGGAATGGGCTCGCCGTTCGCGAGCGGCACCGAGGCGAGGTCACGCCACCGCGCCTGCGCAATCGGCAGACCGAGCACGGACGGGTCGTGGTGGACGACGATCTCGCCGTCGATCGTGGCGTGGACGTCGAGCTCCACGCCGTCGGCTCCCTGGCCTGCGGCCGCACGGAAGGCGGCCAGGGAGTTCTCCAGCGCGATGCTGGAGGCGCCCCGGTGAGCGATGACGAGGGGCTTCACTGCTGCAGGCTGTCGGCTTTCTTCGGCTCGATCCAGTCCGGCTCTTTCTCGATGTCGTGCACCCGCGCCACGTCCTCCGGACGCGGCAGCACGGACTGCAGGTAAGCCGGATACTTGGCCGCATCGAGCGGCTGCCCGTCCACCGTGAAGTGCTGATGCGCGTACAGGCCGATGCGGCGGTTGAACTTCAAGTCCGGCACCTTGAGCTGCCGCTCGCGCTCCGCGATGAACATGTTGAGCCGCTCGACCAGCTTCACGATCTCCTGGCGGTACAGATTCCGCGCCATTTCGTTCAGCTTGCTCTTGTCCGGCTCGGCGCCGTTGGTCGGGTTCTCCCGCTCGTCATAGCGGCCTTTGAGTCCCCACACGTACGCCCAATGCGCGGATGAAGAATTGTCCGTGCCGAAGAGATCGAACGCCGTCGGGATCCACTTATAGAAGAAGCGCTGGATCACCTCCGGCGGCATCTTGCCCGCCTTCACGATGCGGAGCAGCCCGTTGTTGCCGGTGCCGAGGTGATAGGACTCCTCCTTCAGCATCGGGCCCATCGAGCGGGAGAGCGGATCGAATGCCGACACGGACAGCATCTTCAGCTGGAACTTGCCGTCGCGGTCGATGAACTGCGTGTAGGTGAAGAAGTCGAGCCAGTTGTCGACGATTTCGTTGAACGAACCGAGCAGCCGTTCGCCTTCGTCGGCGCGCCGCTCGAGCAGCTTGGCCGCTTCGCGTTTCCCTTCGTCGCCGAAGTGCGTGCAGAGCAGGTAGGACATCTGCCAGCCGTGCCGCATCTCTTCCGTCATCACCCGTTGCAGCGACAGCAGATCGTAATCCGAAGGCGCGTGCTGCAGCAGGTTGCGCTGCTGCTCCACCGACGCGAATTCGGTGTCCCCCTGGTAGACGATCAGATTGAGCAACGCGTCTCGAATGCGCTGATCGGGGATGTGCATCACAGTCGGCCATTTGCGCTGGCCTTTGTAATGCCCGAACTCGATGTGGGAGACTTCGGGCTCACCGAACTTTGCCTCGAACCCGTACTTGCGGAGATCGCCCTGCGGGAGACCGATCGAGTCCTGCCAGTACCGGAAGTAGTCGATCCAGTCGTCGAAGTTGAGGAGTTTGCGGACCATCAGCGATTCCTTATGAGTTGGCGTGCTTCGGGGGTGGCGAACAGTACTTCCTGGTCGGCGATTTCCACGTCGAGCATCTCCTCCAGCGTGCTCTGCAGCGACCGATACAGCGCGGCCTTCGCTTTACGCACCGCCAGTGGCGCCATCGACGCCCACCGCTGGGCGAGGGCCTGGGTCTCAGGGGCTAGGGCGTCGGGCGCGACCACCCGATCGAACAGACCGAGCTGCGCCGCTTCGGCCGCGGGCACCATGCGCGCGCTCCACACCAGCTCCAGCGCCTTCGAGATGCTGGTGAGACGGGGCAGGAAATAGCTGCCGCCCCAGTCCGGGCCGAGTCCCAGCTTGTGAAATACCTGGCCGATCGACGCTTTATCCGATGCCAGGCGGTAGTCGCAGGCGAGCGCCAGATTGGCGCCGCCGCCGGCAGCCGGCCCGTTCACCGCGGCGAGCACGGGCTGCGGTGCGTTGCGAATTGTCAGCGCGATGTCCTTCCCGGCGCGCACGAGCTGATTGCCCTGCGTGCCAAGCACGCCGAGGTCGGCGCCGGCGCAGAACGCTTTGCCGGCGCCGGTGATGACGATGACGCGCACCTGGTCGGCGGTCGCGAGCATGCGCAACGCCTCCAACACATCCACACACATGCCGGGATCGAACGCGTTGGCTTTCTCCGGCCGATTGAGCGTGACGGTCCCGATGTGATCCGTGATTTCAACGAGGATGCGCTCGTACGCCGCCATCAGACGCGCTCCACGATCATCGCGATGCCCTGGCCGACGCCGATGCACATGGTCACGAGACCGAACTGCGTGTTGCGGCGTGCTAAGGCGTGGACAAGCGTGGTCAGCAGTTTGGCCCCGGTGCAACCGAGGGGATGACCGAGCGAAATACCGCCGCCGTAGATGTTGACCGTGTCGGGATCGAGCTTCAGTTCCCGGATGCAGGCAATCGCCTGCGCCGCGAACGCTTCATTCAGCTCGACCAGACCGATCTGATCGATCGTGAGGCCGGCGCGCTTGAGCGCCTTCTTCGTCGCCGGGATCGGACCCAATCCCATACAGCTCGGATCCACGCCGGCCACGGCCGTCGTCACGATTCGTGCGATCGCTTTTCCTTTGTCGCCTGTCACGAGCAAAGCAGCTGCGCCATCATTGATGCCACTGGAGCTCGCCGCCGTGACGGTCCCATCCTTCTTGAACGCGGGCTTGAGCTTCGCAACGGCATCGATCGTCGTTCCAGCGCGGGGATACTCGTCCTTTGCGAACGTGGAGCCGTCGGGGAGGGGAACCGGCACCAGCTCATTCGTGAACACGCACTCCTTGAGCGCCTTCTCAGCCCGCCGCTGGCTCTCCACCGCGAACGCGTCCTGCTCGGCCCGGCTGATCTTGTAGCGCTCCGCCACCACCTCCGCCGTTTCGCCGAGCGAGATCGTCCATTCCTTCTTCATGCGCGGATTCACGAACCGCCAGCCGACCGTCGTGTCCGCGGTCTCCGGCGCCTTGCGACTCCACGGCTCACCGGACTTGAGCGTGACGTAGGGTGCGCGCGTCATGCTCTCGACGCCGCCGGCGATGAACGTCTCGCCTTCGCCCGACTTGATCGCTTGCGCCGCACTCGCGGCCGCCTGGAGCCCCGAGCCGCACAGCCGGTTCACCGTCTGACCGGGGACCTCGATCGGCAGCCCGGCCAGGAGCAGTGCCATTCGCGCGACATTGCGGTTGTCTTCGCCCGCCTGGTTAGCACACCCGAGAATGACATCGTCGATGCTCGACGGGTCAATGCCCGCCCGTTCGACAACTGCCTTGATGGGAATTGCCGCGAGATCATCCGGCCGCACGCCCGCCAACGAGCCGCCATGCTTACCAACAGGGGTCCTTAGGGCCTCAACAACAAAGGCCTCTCTCACAGTGCGACCCACACAGTCTTGGTTTCGAGGTAGCCGTCCAGCGCTTCGCGACCGAGATCCCGTCCAAAGCCGGAAGCCTTGAACCCACCGAACGGCGCGCCGGAATCGTAGAAATTGTACGAGTTGATCCACACGGTGCCCGCGCGAATCGCCTTCGCCGCGCGGTGCGCCTTCTGGATGTCCTTGGTCCAGATGCCGGCTGCGAGCCCGTAGATCGTATTGTTGGCAAGCTTCACGCCTTGATCGAAGTCGTCGAACGTGAGCACGGCGAGCACGGGCCCGAAGATTTCCTCGCGCGCGATCGTCATGTCGGGCTGCACGCCGTCGAACACCGTCGCCTCGACGTAGTAGCCCTTGCCGTTCGGCTTCGCCGCCTTGCCGCCGGCTACGAGCTGGGCGCCTTCGTCCACGCCCTTTTTGATGTAGGAAAGCACCGTCTCCTGCTGCTTTTTGGAGACCAGCGCGCCGAGCCGGGTGTTCTTATCGAGCGGATCACCGGGCGTCATCTTCTTCGCGCCTTCGGCGAGCTGCTCGATCACCTGCGCGTGGACCGATTTCTCGACCAGGAGACGCGATCCGGCCGCGCACACTTCGCCTTTGCCGTAGAAGATTCCCGTCTGGGCGCCGCGCACGGCAGCTTTCAGGTCGGCATCGGCGAAAATGATGTTGGGACTCTTGCCGCCAAGCTCCATCGTGACGCGCTTATTCGTGTCGGCGGCCATCTTCATGACCTGGCGGCCCACCTCGGTCGATCCGGTAAACGAGATCTTGTCGACATCTGGGTGACGGACGAGCGCGGCCCCCGCCGTCGACCCGCCACCCGCGACGACGTTGAACGCGCCAGCCGGCAAGCCTGCCTCGAGCGCAATCTCCGCGAAGAGCAGGGCGGTGAGGGGCGTCTCCGACGCGGGTTTCAGCACGACGGTGCAACCGGCCGCGAGGGCAGGGGCGAACTTCCAGCTCGCGATGTTGAGCGGGAAGTTCCAGGGCACGATCGCCCCGACGACCCCGATCGGCTCCCGCAGCGTGTAAGTCAGGAAGGGTCCGTCAACCGGAAGCGTGTCGCCGACGATCTTGTCTGCCCATCCGCCGTAGTAGCGCAGGGTATTGATCGTCATCCCGATCTCGATCTTCGATTCGAACAGCGTCTTGCCGTTCTGAGCGGTCTCGAGCCGGGCGACCTCATCCAGTCGCGCTTCCAGCAGATCCGCAGCCTTAAAGAGGATTCTCCCCCTCTTTCTGGCCGACATCTCCCGCCACGCTTGCGACTCAAAACAGGCCTTGGCGGCACGCACCGCGTTATCGATATCAGCGGCATCGCCCGCCGCGACATCAGCCAGGTTTTCTTCGGTCGCGGGGTTTTCCACGGCGAACCGCTTCCCGCTGATCGCCGGCCGCCACTCGTTATTAATGAAGAGGTCGGTCTTCACTTCCCCTTGAACTCCGCCACGCGCTTCTCGTTGTACGCGGCGATGCCTTCCTTGGCATCCTCGCTCTGGAAGAGCTGCTGCTGCAGCTCGCGCTCGATCGCCAGCGCGCTCTCGAACGGCACCTCGGCGCCGGACTGCACGGCACGCTTGATCAACCCGACAGCCTTGGAGGCCTTGTGCGGGGGGCAGAACTGCTTGGCATACAGCACCACCTGCTCCCAGAACGCGTCAGCGGGGAAGATCTCGTTGACCAGGCCCAGCTCCTTCGCGCGGTCGAAGGAGAAGGTCTCGCCCTTCACCATCAGCTCGATCGCCAGCGATTTCCCTACGATCCGCGACAGGCGCTGCGTGCCGCCGGTGCCGGGGAGGACGCCGAGGTTGACCTCGGGCAGGCCGATCTTGCCCGCGTTCTCCTTCGCGAGGCGGAGGTCGCACGCCATCGCAATCTCGAGCCCGCCGCCGACGGTGTGCCCGTTCAGTGCGGCGATCGTGAGCTTCGGCGTCTGCTCCAGCCGATTGAGCGTCTCGTTGGCATGGAGGCAGAAGAAATACTTGAACCGGGGCGTGACCTTGTTGAGCATCGCGATGTTCGCGCCCGCCGAGAAAAACTTCTCGCCGTGGCCGCGGAGCACGATGACGTGCACGTTGTCGTCGAAGCGCGCCTTGAGAATCGCTTCATCCAGCTGATGCATCATTTCGAACGTGTAGGTGTTCGCCGGAGGATCGTCGAGCTCGATGATGGCGAGCCCGTCTTCCGTGCGATACTGGATGAGCGTCTTGACTTGCGGTTCGGTCATAGTTGCCATGGAATTATTTCGCCTCCTGATGGGTCTCGACGAAGCCGCCGAGGAAGATGCTCGCCATGAGATCGGCCAGCCGCGCGGGATCGATGTGGCCGGCGGGGTCGTACCAGTTGTAGATCCAGTTCATCATGCCAAAGAGGATATAGGTCGCCGCGCTACGATCGTGGGGGCCATGCTCGGGCGCGGCCTCCTTGAGAATGGACTCGAGGAGGTCCACATATCGCCGCTTGATCGTGCTCACGCTCCGCGGTGAGGTTTCATGCGACAGCACCTTCATCTCGGCCATGTGGTGCGCGAAGAACGAAACGTGATGCCGGATGAAGGCCTGCAGCCGCTCCTGTGGATCGCGTGCGGCCGCGACCGCGTGTCGCGCGCCTTCCAGGACCTGTGTGAAACAGCGCTCCTGAATCAAGGCGAGCAGGTCTTCCTTGCCGCGGACATAGTAGTACATCCCGGCCAGGGACATCCCGCTCGCGGCGGAGAGGTCCCGCATGGTGGTGGGGTGGTAGCCCTTGTCCGCAAAGACCCGGGCGGCGCGGGCGAGCAGGTGGTCGAGACGCTCGTCGTATGGTCGCATGATTTCGAACGTTTGTTCGAAATTGCAAGCTATGGCGACGGCCTCGAGCGGGCAAGGCTCTTAATATTTGGGACTCAACCGCGTCCATAACCCCGGAGCCCGATGGCCCAACCGCACATGGTTCCAGCACCCCACGACACCGCGCTGATTGCAGCGTGGCAAGCGGGGGATGAACAGGCGGCGGCCGAGCTCGTCCGGCGGCACGCCCGGCCGTTGGCGCGCTATCTCGCCGGTGCCGGCGCACCCGATGCGGATGTCGACGATCTGGTGCAGGAGACGCTCATCCGCGCGTTTCGCAGCGTGGACCGGTTTCGGGGGCAATGTCAATTTCGCACCTGGCTGCTGACGATCGGCGGCAACGTGCTGAAGGATTTCGGACGCCGCGCCGCGCGGCGCAAAGTGGTGCCGTTGGATGAGGCCGTGCGCGATGTCACCGGTGACCCGCATGAGCATGCCGAAGCGAGCGAAGCCGAAGCGCTGCTGGCGGCGGGACTGAAGGAGCTGCCGCGGCTGCAGCGCGAAGTCTTCCTGCTCAGAGCGCAGCAGGGCCTGGAGTACGAAGAGATCGCGGCTGCACTGGCGACGACACCTGGCGCCGCGCGCGTGCACTATCACCACGCAGTCCGGAGGCTGAAGGAGATTGTGAAGCCATGAACAGCGAGAGACTCGAAAGCCTGGCGAAGCGACTCGGCACCGAGGCGGCCGCACGACTGAATGTCGAGGCGACCGCGCGGAAGGTCGTCGAGCGGTTGCGCGAAGAGCCGGCACGCCGGACTGTGTGGGTCCAGCAAACCTGGCTACGCATTGCCGCGGCGCTGGTCATCGTGCTGGGTGGTACCGTGGTCGCGTCTCGGCTAACCCCGGGGCGTCGCCCCGGGGTCAGCACACATGCCACCCATTTGGTCGCCGACGATCTGAACGATCTCTCGACCGATGAGCTGCGCGATGTGCTCACGACATTCGACGAAATGATCAGCAGTGACACTGTGGCCGTACCGGAAGGCAGCACGGATTTGCGTGAACTCGACGCGCAGCAGCTGCGGGCAGTACTGCGCTCTTTGGAGGGATAAACATGAAGAAGTACATGCTTCTCAGTCTTGCGGTCTTGGTAGCGCCGCGTCTCGGCGCTCAGCAGCGCGACAGCGTCCGCGAGCGCAGCGATACGGCCGAGGCCGGTCGGCTGCGGACGCAAATCGAGTCGACGTTCACGCGCCGGGTGCAGCAAGACCTGAACCTGTCGCAGGACCAGGCGACCAAACTGCGTGCCACCCAGGAGCGGTTCGGCACTCGCCGCCGCGCGGCGATGGAGCAGCAGATGGGGCGTCGTCGGGCGCTCGAGAACCAGATGCAACCCGGGATCGCCGCGAACCCCGATAGCGTGCGCAAACTAATGGATGGGATGCAGACCGGGCGCGCGGAGATGCTCAAGATGGAGCAGGATCAGAATCGCGAGATGGCGAGCTATCTCACGCCGGTCCAGCAGGCGCGCTATCAGCAGATGCGCGAGCGGTTCATGCAGCGGGTGGGTGAGCTGCGGATGCAGCGCCGGGAAGGGCGGGGATTTGGGAGAGGCCCGGGCATGGCACCGAGGCGTCCGGCAATTCGCGGAGGAGTCCGGCGCCGGGGGATTTAGTAGCGCGTGCAGTGGGGTGGTTGAGTAGGGGCGCAGCATGCTGCGCCCCTACTTTGTGTATCGGCAGGCTACGGCGTCGCCCCGGGTGGTCGGGCCGTTTCCACGACCCGTTGGAACCGCGGTTCTCCGCGCAGACCATCGAACTGCGTTCCACGAAGGTTAGACCAGAGCCGTGCTCCTCGCGGGATCTGCTCGAGCAATGTGAGTGCACCGGCAGTATCACCGAGCTCCCACAAGACGATCGGAATCGACCCTTGATCGACCTCGAACGGCGGCGCCATGTGCCGCGCGATTAACGATCGTGCGCGACCGATGTTGTGTTCACGCAACTCCACCATCGCCAGGGCCGCAGCGCCGCCAGCTCGCTCTCGCAGACGCAGCGCCATCTCCGCGGCGGAGCGCGCGCGCGTCAGGTCGCCGAGCTTGAGTTCCAACCAGGCGCGCGCGATGTACGCCTGATAGAACGTGGGGTCGATGGCAAGCGCGCTATCGAGGAGCCGGAGCGCGTGCTGAGGGTCACGAAGCGATATGCACAGAGCCAACTCGCGGAGCGTGTTCACGCGACCTGGTTCGAGGTCCAACGCCCGCCGATAACTTGCCTCGGCTGCGGAATCTCTCCCTACGAGCGTCAATGCCCAGCCGTACTGGTGCCGGGCCTCGGCGTTCGCCGAGTCCAGGCTGATCGCCCGCTCCAGGGCTGGGATCACACCCTCCAGAGTGCGAGTGTGCCGCTCGGCGAGGAGATGACCCCGTGCCATCCAGGCGTCCGAGGATGCGGGAGTCAACCGCAATGCCCGGTCGGTAAGCTCGAGGCCCCGCTCGAGCACGCGTTCCCGCGGAATGCCTGGAATCGGGACGTTGTACGTGAATGAGAGCGCGTAGGTGTATGCGAGCCGTGCGAGGGCGCGATCGAACCCCGGGTCGAGGCGGCCCGCTTCTTCGTACGCGGCCCGGGCTTTCGTCAGTCCTGGAACCGACCGTTGCGCCAGGTAAAAGTTGCCCTGGAGATAGCGGTCGTAGGCCTGGACGTCCGCGGTCGGACGCAGGCTGACAGCTTGGCGCTCGCTCGGGGACAGGGCACCTGCGATTCCAGCAGCCACGTCGCGGGCGATGTCTTCGGGAATCTTGAGGAGGTCGGCCGTCGGACGGTCGTAATCGTCACCCCATGCGCGAAACCCGTCTGCAGCCTTCACGAGGCGCACTGATACGCGGACGTGGTCGCCGACCCGCCGCACACTCCCCTCGACGACGTACCGAACATTCAGTGCACTACCGATCGCGCGAGGGTCATCGGCCGCTCGCTGGACGAACCGACCGGCGGCGGGACTCTTCACCTGGAGACGTGGCACGCGACCCAGACTCGACGCGATTTCCTCGGCCAACGCGTCTGCCAGGTACTTGTGCGCGGGGTCGGTAGACAGGTCCTTGAAATACGCAACCGCGACGGTGTTCTGCGTGCGGTCGCCGGGGGAATTGTTCTCGGCGCGGCGCAGAACGCCCGGGAGAATCATTGCCCCAGCCACTACGGCCACGAGCCCTGCGATCGCGAATGCCCCGCGCCCGCGGACACGCGGCTGTGGGGTTCGGTCGGTGACGACTAGCGCTGAAGATCCTTCCGGCTGGGCTGCGTCCAGTGCGGGCACGCGCAGCCGTATTTCCTGAATGAGTCTGCTCGTCTCCGCAGTGGGCTCCAACTCGTACTCGCGCCCAAGAAGCCGGACGAGCTTCTCGTAGGCACGTACCGCCCCCGGCCGGTCGCCGAGCCGGTCTAGGAGCTCGATCAGACGCCGCACGGAGGGTTCGTCGTCAGGCAACAACGCGACTGCCCAGTTGGCCCAGTGGGCGGCACCCACCATGTTCCCGGCGGCTCCTTCCGAGTCGGCGAGTCGCCAGCCCGCCTCGAACGCGCGACGTCGCAGGCGATCGCGCTCTCCGTCCAGCCAGTGTTCGAACGTCGGCGTCTCACGTACGTGGACGCCCGCGAACAAATCCCCTCGATACAACTCGACCGCCTCGTGGAGCCGCCCGGCGTCCAATGCCGATTCGAGGGCAACGCCGTCGCACCAGAGCCGTTCGGGATTCAGGCCGACGTCGTCCCCGAGGGTGATGAATGTCTCGTCGCCGAGTTCTTTGCGAAGGAAGTGCAAGGCCTGGCGTAGTGCAGTGCGAGCGTGCTCTTGGTCCAGCTCCGGCCAAAAGAGCGCCAGCAGCGAGTCACGCCGATGGACGCCGCGGGGAGTGGCAAGAGCCAGGTAGCCAAGAAAGGCGGCCCGCTTGGGTTGGGACAAGACGGATGGAAGCGGCTGCCCGTCGGCGCTGCGGAGGTCCAGGGGACCCAAGACACGGAGCTCGATCATGTCACCAGCTGGTCGCTCACGTTACCGCCGGGATCACGGTGCCGCAAACGCCTGAATCACGGTGGTCTCCCGATCCTGTGTTCAACCCACAGCATCGGGAGATGCGCCGTGAAATATCTTCTGGCAATCGTCCTTCTTATCGTCGGTGGTTGCGGTCCCGCGGTCCAAAACGTCGAGAGGTCTGGGGGCGCGCTCGTCGTATGGCGAGAGCGGGTTGTGACCCGTGAGGCGTGGCTCGACGTGGAGGACGCTCCGTGGGCTTTTCGGCGTGTCTCGCGCGATCCGGGCATGGGCGGGCTTTACGTCCTCTTGAGCTCATCTGGCCGTTTCTGTCCTGTCGACCCGCGCACCTGGAACGAGGTTCACGACGGGGCGTACTTCACATGCGCGTGGCAGTGGTCGAGCTGATCGGTTGATGTGTCACATCGGGCGCGCGAAGAGGCGCGCGGGGTGTTGTATATTCCGCCGGCTCGCCCGAGTGGCGGAATGGCAGACGCAACGGACTCAAAATCCGTCGGGGGCAACCCCATGAGAGTTCGACTCTCTCCTCGGGCATCTCACTGATTCTCTCCCGGAGGTGACCTTGTCCGCCCGCACCGCCGGCGTCCTCGCCACGGCCGCCCTGCTGCTCGCCTGTTCCGACCCGGACAAAGCCGATCTCTCGCCGTTCTTCCTGTGGGGGATGCGGCCGGGGATGCAGCTCGACAGCATCGAACAATTCCTCATTCGACAGGACAACATGCCGTGGGCCAAGTGCGAGGGCGCGCGCGGCAGCCTACGACGCTGCGAACGGTATACCACGTGGATCGCGGGACGGATCGAGGCGGTGGCAGGCCCCGACGGGCGTGTGCTCTATCTCTCGTTCGCGCCCTCGAAGCCGGAACACGGAACGGGGCGAGATCTGATATTCGACACGGAGCTGAGCGGAATGCAGCAGCAATGGGCGCGCACGAGAAAGGTGCGCATGGACCCACACGGCGTGAACGAAGCGAACCCCCGAGGCATCGCGGAATTCAGCACGGCACGCGGCCGCTGGAAAGCCCTGATGACGTTCGACGGACGGCTGTGCACGGGGACGAGTCGCCCGTGTCCTGCGTTGATCCAGCTGCTCGATTGGCGAGCTGCCGAGGGATATGCACTGATGACGGTTCCTCCGCTCTAACGGCAGGCTATGAAGTGGCTCTTGTCGTTGGCCTGCGTTCAAGTCGCCGCCCAACAACCCTCCCTCCGCGGCATTGTCGTGAGCGCCGAAACCGGATACCCGCTCGGCTTCAGCATCGTCACCCTGCAGCCGAACATCGGGCGCCAATTCACCGACGCCGCCGGCGGGTTCGCATTTAGCGACACGCACGCTGGCACGTACCTCCTCAGCGTTCGCCAAATCGGATACGCGCCGCTCGATACGCAGGTCGTGATCACGGGCGACAGCGCACCAATCGTGCGGATCGCGCTGCAGCGGCTCGCAATCGAGCTGCCACCCGTCACGATCGCAGCCCAGCAGTGCACCCGTCCCGGCCGGCCTGACTCGAGTGATGCGGCGCTGCTCGCCGTGTTCGATCAGCTGCAGGAAAACGCGCGCCGGTTCGAGCTGCTCGCCGACTCCTATCCGTTCCACTACGAGCTGGAGCTCGCACTGCGGGAAGTGAATCAGCGCGGCGACACCAGCCGACCAGAGGTTCGGAGACTGCGGTTCTCGAGCGACGACAATCATCCGTACGCGGTGGGCCGCGTGGTCGAACCCGCCTGGGGACCGTGGGGCAGTCCCGATAACACGCTCGTGATCCACAGCGCCGACCTGCAGGATCTGGGCAACGCCGACTTCATCGCCAATCACTGCTTCCGCCTCGTGGGACGGGACACGATCGGCGGAGAGACGCTCGTGCGAATCGATTTCGAGCCGGCGCCACGCATTCGCTCGGCCGATATGGCGGGTGCCGCATACCTCGACTCCATCACGTACGAGCTGCGCTATACCGAGACCTCGCTCACCCAACCCGACCGCTCAGCATTGACCAATGTCCGGTCGATGAACTTTCGGACGCGCTTTCGCAACATCGCGCGCGGCGTACCTCTACAAGACTCGTTGACCGTCGTCACCACCTATCGCTACGGCCGCCTAAGGAAGATCGATACGCAGCGAACCATGGAGGTTCGCTTCAGCCGCCAGCCCCCGCCGCCCTAGCCACTTGCGCCGCAGACGGCGATGGGGGGATATGTGGCCTCCCCAGGAGGGCTCATGGCTTTGCCGCTGCTGCTAGTCCTGCTTCAGGCTGCTCAAGCTTCCCCCCCCGTAGGCTCGGTCCCATCGTGGACGCTCCACTTCAACGGCGACATCCGGTGGCAACAGATCACACCGGCGGGAGCACTGCTCGTTTCAAGCGATGGCGGCCTGGCGGGCGTCGATGTCGAGCGCGGGCAGATCACCTGGCAAAAACCGGAGCTCGGCGGTCTCCCAGTCGATAGCGTCCGAATGGTCGAAGGCTCACTCCTGATGGAAGCGGCGAAACCTGGCCTGTCGCTCATTTTCGATCCGGTGACCGGCACCGAGCTGTTCGACTCCCGGCGTTTGGGGCTCACGCGCGTCGTCACGCGTCGCGTCCTGCCCCAGAGCGGGACGCTCATCGTGCACGGCCGGCGCGCCTCCGGTCCACCCGTGGTCGCATTGTACGACCTCAAGACCGGCAATCAGCGTTGGGTCAGCGAGTCGCTGTTCCAACAGAGCGGACCCAAGAAGGGTGGACTCGGCGGGCTGATGCAAGGCCTGGTGCGCGTAGCGTCTGAGGGCACGCAGCTGGAAGTGCTCCAGGCCGGTCCCGACGTCATCGTCGTCAACACGCTCACGAGCCTGCGCGGGCTCGATGCCCGCACCGGCGCCACGCGCTGGTCGGCCACGCTTCCTACCGCGCGCGCCGGCAATCCCGCCAAGCACGTGCGGCTCTTCCCGTCGATCGATAGGCCCGACCGCATCTACGTCGGCTTCGACGACCGGCTCATGGCGTACCGGCTCACTGATGGGCAACCGCTCTGGGCCAAGCCCGCAATGATCCAGGGTTGGGTGCATGACATCGTCCAGCATCCGGCCGGGATCATCATCCTCCCCGAGTCGCCGCCGGCCAACGAGGCGACGGGAAACGTGCGCATCGTGAACGGCGTGGTGCAGACCGGGCTCAATGTCGCGCGCTACGACGATGGGACGACCATCGCGGAGAAGCCGCTGCGGATGCGCGGTACGGTGACGAGCGCGTTGATCACGGGCGGCTCCGCCGTGCTCGCCGTGGATGCCGAGTCGCGCACCTTCGTGAATGTGCTCGACGTTGCCACTGCGACGGTCCGCCTCCAAAAGGACGTGAAGATCAAGGGCCAGCTCGACTACGCCGAGCTCACGCCGGGCGGCTTGTTGTACATCTCGCGCTCCGACCCGGCGACCAACGGGGAAGTGAACGTGATCGACCTCGCGAGAGGCGAGCAGAAGTTCAAGGACGCGATCGAAGGTGGTAAGGCGGCGGGCGAGGGGCTGCTCCACGTCGTCGAGGGATCGACGCTCTATGTGTTCGCGGGTCGAGACCATCACCTCTATGCGGTGAATCGCCAGGACGGCACATATCGCGCGCTCGGCGCCGAGCTCAAGTTCCAGGGCGGTGAAGATCCGACCACGATCGAGCTGCGCCAAGCAGGGATCGTGTTGATCTCGCCACAGAACATCGCCATCGTCGGCCGCGACGGGCAGATCAAGCAGCAGGCCTATCATCCCGCGCCGCAGCTCCCCGGACTGCTACGGGCGCTGTACCGGATCAACTCCGTGCGCGCCGGGCTCTACGGCGCCGCGGCGTCGGCGTACGGCGACGCGTTCGCCCAAGCTTCGCGCAACGCCACCGACACGACCGCAAAGCGCATCACGGGCCAGCTCGCGGCCGCGTACAGCCAGGGCGGGGCACAACTGCAGGGCTACTCGAGCCAGGCAGCAGCGCTGGCGTCGAAACGCTTCAGGGCGTCGCTCGCCACACCGGGGTCCGTGTTCGTGCTGACCAAGTCACCGGACGGCAACGGCAACGTCTTGCTCCAGCTCGACAAGGACACAACGCAGCCGCGCTCGCGCGTCGACCTGGGCAAACAGCGCGAGCCCGTCTACGCGGTGGACGATATTTCGGGGATGCTTTTCTTACAGACTACAAGTGGGACGTTGGCAGGCTATAAGCTCTGAGGAGTCAGGGGGTGGTCGCGGTCGTAATCGTGAGGGCGCTGCTGGTCACTGAGGTGGCGCCGCTGGCACTCGCCTGCAGCGTGTAGGTACCTGCCTTGTCGATGGCGAGGTTGCTGAAGGTGGCGATTCCGGTGACCGGTCGAACCGCCGTGGTGCCGCTCAAGC